>OKHY01000331.1_pt1 | contig 16251 bp, 6 predicted proteins | sample 1611821 | NCBI WGS metagenome assembly OKHY01 (sample SAMN04436773, study PRJEB24849) | human gut metagenome | biome: human gut; feature: NICU; material: stool | host: Homo sapiens | place: USA: Saint Louis, MO | collected 2011-04-29
CCGCCGATAAATCCTAAAATGAGTTTTGCTACCAAAGGCTTTTGAATTTTTTTCTGACCATTTTCAATACTAATACTTAAAATTTCATCTGGTGTATACAAACATTTCACTTCCTTTGTTTTTTGTCCTCCTTTACTTTACCCTTATATCACAGAAATTCAAGTACTTTTGTGTATTTTTTCACTAAAAACTGTAGTTCTTTTAATTTTATATGAAAACATCCTGAAACAAGTCCTATTTCTTGTTTCAGGATGCTTACTTATCCGTTTTTAAAGAGTTATCTTTTCACTTTAAAACAATAGGTTGCTATGGCTAACGATAAAAAGATTAGGCCTAGGAAGCTCACAACTGCTGAAGATTGTTCCTCTGTTTTGGGGAATTTTTTCTTGGCAATTTTGGTCGTATTATCCGCTTTTTTGACTGTTCCTGACGATTCTTGATTTGTCTGTATCTGTTTAGTTGCTTGGTTTTCTGCTACTGATTCCTTTGTTTGACTAGCCTTGGCAGAGGGCTTTGAATTACTTTGAGCGTCATTAGGATCTTGATTAGACTCTACCGCGTAAATGACAGAATTCTGGCCTTTGTTTTGACTGCTTTCGTTTACAGTGCTTGGGGTGCTACTCTCACTTGTACTGTTGGTTGCGCTGGTCGTACTTGAAGCACTACTTTCGCTGGTACTACTTGTTTTACTGGTTGTACTTGGTGTGTTGCTTTCATTTGTATTGCTTGTTTCACTTGCGGTACTACTTTCGCTGGTACTACTGGTTTCGCTGGTTGTGCTTTGCGTGTTGCTTTCACTCGTACTACTGCTCTCACTTGTCGTGCTTGGCGTGCTGCTTTCACTCGTACTACTACTCTCACTTGTCGTGCTTGGCGTGCTGCTTTCGCTGGTATTACTGGTTTCACTGGTTGTGCTTGAGGTGCTGCTTTCGCTTGTGTTACTAGTTGTCTCTGTTGATTTTTCAACTAACAGAAGTAACGCCGTTTTTATGGTTTGTGTTAATTGGTTAATACGCTTTTGTGCATCTGCAGGCGTTTTAAAGCCACCAAGTGTTGGCTCTAATAATTCTTCATCTGACCAAGCAAGCAGTTGTTGTAACTGCTTAGAGCTTCCTTCGCCAGTTGTTGTATCTATTAAGGCTTCTTGCATGGCTTGCCAAGAGTCTTTGGTATATACAGATTCGTCTAATTTATGAACGCTTGCAAGTTCATTTTCTGCTTCTGTACGCTCTAGCGTGATATCGGCTTTTTTGACTAATACTTTCATTGCAGATTGCAAATTACTTGTTAACTGATCCACTTGCTCTTGGGTTTTGTCCTGACTCTCCTGACCTTCTGCTAACAATTGTGTCGCCTGCTGATAATAGGAAGGAACAATTGTTTTAGGCCCAATGGCAGTGAATAGCTGCCAAGAGTAAACTGTATATTGGTTTGCTTCACCAATCGAAGCATAAACGGTTTGTAGCTGGGACAAATCAAGCTTTTTTGCAGGGGCCTCTACCGTCACCGGTACGTTCACTGTTACCAATGACCCTGTTTCATAAGTTAATTGAACAGTCACTTTTTGTTGGCCGATTTCATTTAAGACCTCTGGATTGACGATTTTAGCGGCTGGGACTGCTTCATCCGCGTCATTTGTATTAGCAACCAGTTGTTGCGGATCGATTGATTGTCCTTGCACAATCGTTGTAGCCACAGGGGTTGCTAAAGTATTTCTAACCGGAATTGGCGTATTTTTATATTGCTCATAAAGCGTTGGTGAAATTAATGATTCCCATGTTGCTGGCATTAAGCGATAGTCCGCCTCTGTCCAATTTTCTACCAATAATTGGCCGTTTTTAAGGCCATCATCTCGAGTATTGTCTTTCACAAAACTCGTTTCTGGTCGGAAACCACCGCCACTAGCGATTAACAATTCCCGACGTCGGTTTTGCGGAATATTATGGTAGTTAACAAACTGATTGTTGATAAATACGCCATTGAACACATTGTTATTTCCTGTATGTCGATTGTATTCCATTCCAATTGCATATTGATTATCCCAGTATTTCCAATCAAAAATGTTATTAGCCACTAACCAGTTAGAGAGTTCTGAAATAGCACCCTCTGCTTGCGTTTCTGCTAAACCAATCTCTGGTGTTCCATATATAATGAGACCTGTATTTCGCAAATAATTATTCATAATCGTAATATTACGGCCTGATTTAAACTTAAATCCGCCAGCTGGACCATTTTGTAGTCCACGTAAGTGATTCCCCACCACCGTGATATTTTGGGCACCACGGAAATAAATCGCATGATCGCCACCTAAGCCGTTTAAGTTTTCATTGTCATAGGGTGAATAGAAAAAATTATGTTGGACAGTTACATCCTTCAACATATTAAAAGAATTAACCCCGGTGGATAGATAATTTTTTTCATTAGGTACTGAAATAGCACCAGCTTCAATGGCTGTTTGCAAACGTGTAATAGTCGCTGCTAAATCTGAACGACTGGTGCTTTTAATCGCATCTAATTCTGTCACTTTTAACCCAAATAAATTGTCCACGATGTCTACATCTGACATATACTGGAAGCGACTTGGTGTTGAATAACCACCAATGTAAATCGCTCGGTTAAAATCAATCCCTGGCTGCATATGTGCTGTGTCTCGCATGAAAATATTACCTGAAATTTTAACGCCAATATCTGCATTTAAATTGACCACGAATCCTTTTAATGGATTATAAAAGATATTGTTTGCTAGCGTTAATTGATTCGTCAATTTTAAGGTCACATTGATGCCGTCAAAAGCAATATTTTGAAGTCGTACATTGGTTTTCGTCCCGTACGTTGTGTCTGTTAGTTGAATCGGTGTACCTGTAGCATTATGTAAAATAGTGGCTCCTGTTGTATCGCCAATTAATTGATAATTTGAAGAAATCGCAATATCTTTTGACAGAGCATAACTTCCCTGTGGTAAAAATAATGCCCGTCCTTCCTTTGCTGTCTGACTCAGTAATGTCTGTAACTTATCTGTTTGATCCTCTGTGCTATTAGGTACCATCGCTTGCGCACCAAAAATTGTTGCATCTGTTGCATCAACTGGTTCAGCCGCTTCAGTCACCATTGGTAGACCAACCACCGTCAATAAACCAAATAGAAGAATAAGTATTGTTTTCTTCATGTGTTTTCCTCTTTTCATTCCGTTACTTCCAACGGCTTATTTTGTAAAAGTTGATACAGCGTAATAACACGACTGTCTTCGTATGCATAAATTTTTTTAAATTTTGGATTCATATGTAAGATACTTGTTACCTTTAACAAGTTTTGATTTGTGACTTCTAATTCTAAGGCCTCAACCAATTCCTTTAATCGAACACCGGCACTATTTTCTTCACAACTTAAGATTTCTTCAATTTGTTCCATCCGTTTTTTCATTCTATCCCGCCTTCCTTCCCTTGCTCTTTCTATTATATAGAAAAATTCTTGTGAGAACCCTCAATATTTTTTAACTGACTGTTAAAAAAAGTAGTAGTTCCTTTACTATCAATAGCTAATCATCTATTATTTACGATAAAAAAAGCAAAAAAAGTACCTTTTTGACATAATTTTCAGAAGAATTGACGCAGTATTTATTAAAAAACAACGAGAAAACGTCAATAAGTAGGTGTTGATTACCTACTTATTGACGTTTTCTTCTTGTCTTTTTTTACTTTTTAGAAAAATTTTTTTACAATTTATCGGACATATACCTCAAAAAAGCCCATTTTTTTGATTTTTTATTAAAGTGACGTGGTTCTTTTCTCGTTAATTTTTACTATTTTTTGGTTCAAACGATTATATTGCTCAAACGTTAACTCACTTGAAAGTAAAAAGATCTCTGGATGGCCCGTTTCTACATCTGCCAAAGAAGTCACTAATAGTAAATCAATATTTTGCCATTCTTCTTTGCTTGCTTCACTGTATCGTAAGACTTCCAATGCATAAAACCGACGAAAATTATTTTCAATCGAAATTTTCACCCGTTCTTCTTCCAGTACTGGCAAGCCTGATTTTAACCCTAAAACAATTTTTTGTTCGCGATGAATTAAATCATTGGAAAGCGCCAAAACACTAGAATAACGCAGAGCCAAAAATTCTTTATTTGTAAATAATTCATTGCCTGTTTGTTCATAAAGTTGATTTAAGCCTTGGCTTAATTCTTCTAAAAGAACCGGATATTTTTCTTTGACTTTATTCCAAAAGACATTATACATTTTCACATTTTGGACATAGTAAAGTTCGGCAAATAAATGTGTAGCAAACAAATAATAAAAAATTTGCGGACGAATTTTCTCCAATTGCGGCGTCATGTGTATTTCTTCTAATAAGAAATGTTGGACTAAATGAGTCAACATATAAACAGGCGCTTCAGACTCATCAAAATGCGCTAAAATTGCTTGTGCAGTGGCTTCATCTTGATAAAATTGGTCATTGGCTAACAAGAAAAAGTACACAAAAGTTAAATCGTTTTTGTTAAGGAAAAGGGTTGTAGCTGTCATCTCTTCTATAAAGGCTTGGTAATGTTTATTACCTTCTAAATAAGTTTCTTGCTCGGCTGAAGGTCGATATTCGGCGCCTTGCGCACTACGGACTTTTGAGATAGCGACCATATATTTAACTCGGCGTATCACCGTTTCCGCAACTTCTACGTTGAAAAAAGCCATCATTTTTTGGACAGTTTGTGCGACTTCCGTTTCTTGTATATAGTCAAAAGGCCAAGTATCACGGATTAAGTCCATAAAAATAGTGTAAGCAAAATGGCGCAAATACGCTTCATTGCCTTCAATTTTCCAGGTGCTTTTATTAATCACTAACCCCAATGGTGCTAAAATTTCTGTAAACCCTTTGAGCAAGCGCCGAATCGTGGCATCACTGGTATGATATTTTGCTGTCGCTGGCACAATTCCATTAAATCGACCCCAGAATAAATCTTCCATTACTTGATAAGTTAAACTATCCCGAAAAATTGCTGTATAAAGTTTCTGGAATGCTTGACTGGACGCCAAGTTCAAGCGATAGCCATGCCCCTTTTCAAAAGCCAAAGAAGCATCATTATCCACAGCATAATACGTAATGTCATCTTTTAGAAGTTCTACGTATTTTTTGACTGATTTTTTGTTTAATTGTAATTCTTCTGCTAACTCATTGATGTCAATCCAGCCTTCATTAATTGGCAAGTTTCTTAAAATAATAATTTTAGAAACGACATCTGTATCGAATATATCAACATATTCATCCCATTTCACTGTTCACTCAACTGCCTCTCTTCTGTTCTATTGTACACAAAATGAGAAATCTATTCCACGAAAAAATAACAGTTGTTTCTTTTATTCTTTCGTAGATGTGGACGTTTCAGGAACAAACACGTTGAGTCCCCCAGCTTCCACCGTTACTTTAATCGGTAAATCATCGGTAGGGTCGCCATCTGTTCGTGTTTGGACTTTCTTGTCTTTTTCGCCACTAATTTTAAATTGACTCCCAGAGAAATACACGACACCAGGAATTTCATTTAATTGTCCTCTGATAATTTTAGGTAAATAATAGACAAACTTGTAAAAAACTAACTTAGGTAAAATGATAATGTGGACTTCGCCGTCATCTGGCGTAGCATTGGCATCGAAATTGGTAAAGCCGCCAGCAGAATTCGTCATGGTCATCGTTAATAATTGGGCTTTGCCATGCCAACGTCTTTCATCGCCATCAATTTTTAGTTTGTATTTTTTCTTTTTCATTAATAAGCGGAAAAATTGCTTTGTAAAGGCTAAAGGACCATATTTTTGTTTCTCCTGTTGGGTCACATTTGCTGCTGTGTCCGCCAATAGTCCAATCGTTAAGGTCGAAATCATCACATCTTGATTTACCATCCCAAAATCAACTGGCGTGGTCTGTCCTGCCAAAATGGTCTCAAAGGCGTCTTCTTCTTTCAAAGGAATACTTAACACACGCGCAAAATTATTGACTGTTCCACCTGGAATAATCCCTATTTGATAGTCACGAATGGTGTCTTTAAAATTTTGAACGGCATGATGAATGGTCCCGTCACCACCAATGACGACCAAGACACCCACTTGATTTTCTTTGGCATTTTTCCGCATTTCTTCAGGATCGATGTCTGGATTGGAAGGTTGCAAAATAACCGCTTCCCCTCTCGCTTCTGCAGCTTTTTTAAAGCGTTCTGCAATCTCTTTACTTTCACTACTTCCTGAAGTTTCGTTGTATAAAACCATCATCTTTTTCATCATTCTATCCTCATATCTCTAACTAAATTTCTTGCACATGTAAAGTGTACAATATTTTAGCCAAAATACCTAAAGATAGCATCGAAAAACAAAGGCTGAGGCACAAGCGATTATCTCCAAGAACCCCGTAAGTTCTGTTCAAAGGCTAAACTGAGATGAAGGCTTACCTGAGAATGTCAATAAGAAGGAGCTGCTTTTGTTCAGTTGATTAGCTTAAGATGGAAAAAAATAGGCCATCCGTCGAAAGGACGGATGGCCTGTTTTTTTATAGTTTTTGCTTATTTCTTGCTCTTTTTATAGAAGAGCCAACTTGCCAAACCGACCAACAGGAGGCCGATAAAGACAAAGAAGTAATTGACTTGTGTGTTGGTTTTCGGTAAACCAAGCCAACCTGTCTCTCTAGCTGCTTGTTTCGTTGTTGGCTGATTTGGTTTTGTTTTTTTGGATACAGGTTGTTTCTCGTTAACAAACGTGCCCGCATCCACGAGTTCAGGTTTGTCTTTCGCTGTTGCCGCAATAGTGAATGCGACAGCTTGCTTAGACAGTTGGTAACCATCCGGCGCTTTTGTTTCCACAAAGGTATATTTTCCTGGTTGTAAGTGGTTCACTTGAACTAACCCTTGGTTGTCAGAACGTAATGAACGAGCGACAGTTTGCCCTGTCTCTGCATCTGTCACTTTAAATTCAGCACCTGCTAAGGCATTCTTTTGCTGATCAATTTTCACCAGCTTGGCAGCACCTTGGTAATTAATAAAAGGTGCTTTAAGTACCACAGTGGCTGGTTTGCCTTGGTTGTCTTTGGCAATCGTAAAGCTTGCGCTTGGCGTTTCATTAAGAAGATAGCCAGTTGGCGCTTGTGTCTCCACAAAACGATACGTTCCCGGTGCTAAGTTTTTCGCAATGACTTTGCCTTGCTTGTCAGACATCAGATTGGCTTGTCCAGCTACGGTTTGCCCTGTTTCATCAATGACCTTAAACACCGCACCTGCCAATGCTTCACCTGTTTCGTTTTCTTTGGTTAATTGAGCAGTTCCTTGATAATTGATAAGATCGCCTAAAGCAATTGGCTGCTCTTTTCCTAATTGGGCGGTTACATCAAATGGATGTGGCGTTGTGTCTAACAGATAGCCTGTTGGTGCTTTCGTTTCCACTAAAACGTAATGCCCTTCATTTAGCCCTTTAGCGTAAATTTCGCCAGTCTTATCCGTTGTTATTTCAGAAACCTTTTCTCCTGCACGATTCAAGAATGTTATCGGTGAACCTTGTGGCTGATTCTGCTCATCGGCATTGTAAATTGCAAAAACTGCACCCGCTAAGGTTTGACCTTGCTCGTTGACTTTACGTCCCATTACTTCCGCTTGATAATTTACAAACTCTAACTCATCTAGTGGTTGTTTATCATTTGAATTCTTCTTCACTACAAAATAAATGGGTTGTTTATTGACGATATAGCCATCCGTTGCATCCATTTCATCTAATTCATAACTACCAGCGCCTAAATCCTCCATAGCCAATGAACCATCTTTTTCAGCAGTTACTTCTCTTTCAAAGATTTTTTCCCCGTTTTCGATTCGATACAATTTAAAAATCGTTCCTGGAAGTGGGTTCGCATTGGCATCAATTTTCTTAAAGACGGCGCGTCCTTTGAAATTGGCGAAGGCCCCTAATTGGAAGATCTCCGGATCGCCTTTGAAATCACCACGAATTTCTACTTTTACTAATTCAGGATAAATAATATAATCTGCGCCATCTGGTAATTTTGGTGCTTTGATTTCTTTGTAATAATAGGTACCTGGCGCCAAGTCTCTAAAGATAATTTTGCCATCTTTGCCACTCGTTGCTGTAATCCCTAATGATTGTTTATTGTGATCATATAATTCAAAAACAGCACCTGCTAATGGTTGGTCTGCGCTATTCGTTTTCACGATTTGGAAAGCCCCTTTGTAATTCACAAAGTTGTCACTAGCAACAACGACCGCTGGTTTACCAGCATTTTTCTCAGCAATTTCAAATGGGACTGGCGTGGTATTTAATAAATAGCCTGTTGGCGCTTTGGTTTCTACAAAGCGATATTTACCTGGGGCTAAGTGCTCTGCAATAATTTCCCCTTGATTATTTGTCGTCAAGCCTGTTTGAATCGTTTGTCCCTTCGCATCAAGCACTTTAAATGTCGCACCACTTAATAAGTGTCCATTCACATCTTTTTTGATTAATTTAGCTGCGCCTTGATAGTTAACAAAGTTAGCCGTTGCTATAACTGTTGCTGGTTTGCCCCGATCGCTTGCTGCAATCGTGAAAGCACTTGGTTCAGTGTTTAAAAGGTACCCTGCTGGCGCTTTGGTTTCCACAAATTGATATTTGCCTGGGGCTAAATCCGTCACTGTGACTTTTCCGTTTGCATCCGAAACTAAGTGTTCTCGAACCGCTTGTCCTGTGGTATCAAGGACTGAAAATTCAGCACCTGCTAATGGATTGCCTGCTTGGTCTTTTTTAATTAGTTCAGCAGAACCTTGGTAATTAAGCATTTTAACATGAACATCACGAATTTGTCCGCTCGTGTTTTGTGTCACAATGAACCGTTTGGGTGTCGTGTCTAAAAGATAGCCTGTCGGTGCTTCGATTTCTGTGAACTGATAAAGCCCTGGTTTTAAACTATCCACCTCTAACTGGCCATTCGCGTTGGTTCGATCCGGCGCAAGGGGAACTTCTTCCCAATGAGTAAACGGCGTGGTTACGGCATGCTCTAATTTAAAGCGAGCATTGACTAACTTTTTACCCTTCTCATCCATTTTTTCTAAAAATACTTTATTGACATCGTTTTTAATAATGGTTGGTTGTGCTCCTTCGGCTGAAGTTTCTTCATCAATAGTAATGACTCGGCCTTTAGCTAATTCGTCCGAAACTGTATAGCCTTCTGGTGCTTTTGTCTCCACCAAAATGTATTGCCCTTGCGGCAACCCACCAAATGTGATAACCCCAGTGGCGTCTACTGTACCTTCACGTAGGACTTGTGTTTTAGCTTGGTCCCAAATTTGGAAATGGGCGCCTGCTAAAATAGTCGTCTCATCCATGGCTGTTTTCTTCAGCTGAATTTTGCCTTTAGTCCCTGTGGCATGCCCGCCACTGTGATCAATGTCAACGACCACATCGCCATTGTCATCCCCATGAACGACTTCTGAACCATTTCCAGTAATTGACACTTGGTTGGATACCGTGTCTGTACTCCCCGCCGCTGAAGAAGTCACTAAACTACGATATTCCATATAATAAGGTGCTTCAATATGGGCCATTTTAACGACAATTTTTTGTTGTCCTGTTTCATTATCGGTGGTAACTTCCAGTGTGTAATCTTTTCCTTCTTCTAAAATAACAGATTTATCTGGCGTAATCGTTCCGTCTTCTTTTACGTTGGTACCGTAAATCACTAATGACTCGGGATCTAACACTTGGTTTGGTGAGGGTGTATCAGTAATAACCACATCGTCTAAAACCGATTGGGCGCCATTGATCATTACATGCCAGTACACATGATCTGGATCATCTTTGTGGTATTCGCCACCTTTTTTCACTGATTCGCCACCATGTTGAATAGAAACTTTTCCTGTCACATCACGTGAAGAACCTTGGTTTGTATAAGATGCGGTATTGTCATAACTAGCCGAACCTTCGATAACTTTTTCATCAACAGACGTCTTAAATTCAATCACATACGTACGACTATCATTAGGAAAATCAACACGCCAAGTATTTTGGTTTTTCTCGCTTGGTTCTTCCATTGTGATATCCGTCAACGGTTGCGTTGGTTTCACTTTTTCAACCGAACCATCTGGCTTTGTATTGCCTTCATAGACTTTCAAGCTCCCAGCCAAATAGGTTTGATTGGTTAAAATTGGATCCGTCAAAAAGGCGTCGACTAAACGATTATTACTTAAATTAACCGCAATCGTCCAAGTGATTTCTTTGGTGACGGCATTGTAAACACCGCTTTTTTGCGCATTTAAATCAAAAGCAGGTAAAGGTTTAAACGGTTTACTATCTTCTGAATGATGATTATTTCCTGCTTCATCCGTCCAATCAATGGCAGCAGTATTTCGGTAATGGTCCAACGCGGGATCATTAGCGTCTAACTCGGTAACATCGAAAAAGGTAGTATAGGTTATGTGGAAAGCATCACTTGTTTTGGCATACGCCCCTATAAAACTTACCTTAAAGCCTGTTTCACCATCTGCATTACGAGTTATTTCTACCATGAAATCCTTGCCTAACGTCAACTGAGCACCAGTGGTTGTATCTTTGACAACCAACGAATTGGGTACCATAGTTAAGCCAGGAACTGGTTCGTACGTATCCGTAATCACGGCGTTTTCCATCAAATAATTATTTTGATTCACAGCTAACGTCCAACCAATCGTTGAATTTTGATAATCAACTACACCAGTGTTTTTAATAATATTTTGTTGACTGGCTGTGCCATCACCTTCTGAATGCTGACCAGTGCCGACATCCACACGATTATTCACGGCAACATCGCCTTCGACAATTCCATCAACTTTGGTTTTATAATCAATCTTGACTGCGCCATTCACATCATGTAAAAAGTCAATTGCAAAGGAACCGTCTCCGTTGATTACCACTTTGTAATCTTTTCCTTCCACAAGTTCTGCTCCAACGACTTCATTTCCTTTGTCATCAAATGTCACTGAATATAAATGTAAAGAATCTGGTTCAAACGTTAAATTATCCCCCATTGTGTCTGTAATGACTGCTTGGTCTTTTGGAATGGTTTGTTCACCATAGTTGTAGTTAATTTCCCAAGTGAATTCTTGATTGGCTTCGTCGTAATCTATATTGCGCTTGTCTAACATTTTGCCATATGTGGCGGTAACAGTTGCTTCAGCATCTAACCCATTTGGATTATTATCACTTGTTAACGTCGCGTGATTTTTAAAAGGCACATCGCCGCCGCCATCTGGAATAACCGCCTCGTCAATCGTCGTTTGGTACTCAAGACGATACGCTTTGTTGGTGTCACCTTTAATCGTCACATTGCCATTTTTATCAACGGTATATTCATCTGGACTAAGTTCGCGACCCACTTCTTTAATTGTTCCATCAAGATTCATCACTAACTCATAGACTTTCACGGACTTAAAGGTATTCCCTGTTGGCCATGTTTCCGTCACAGTTGGATTTGTTTGATCTTTCATCGCTTGATTGATATCTACCGTCCAAGTAATCGCACTAGGATTGGGCGTTCGATCAAAATGGCCTTGTTTATCAATTTGTTGTTCGGTATCTGGGACAATTGGAATCACTACAGGCGGCAAATCTTCTTGTGTAGGAATATCAATCAACCAATCTCCTGGGCCCCGCCCATCTGAATCATTCAAATGAGTATCTAAAGAAAAGTCCCCGTGAATGTCACTTTCAGACGTGATTCGCTCATTAAAGGTAAAACGAACCGTACCATCTTCACTAATTGTGTAGGTTCCATAGACATTTCCTTCTGCATCAACTAAATCACCTGAACCTGGTTTATTAGGTTTCAAATTGCCAGGTAATTGAAACTCGAAGTAATCGCCTGCTTTCATTTGTTCCCGCACATCTTCTGGAATCGACCAGTTAAAGTTCCAATGAATGGTCACATCTTCTTTATACGGCGGTGTTGCTGGTGTGCCATCAGGATTTAAATAAATCGGATCTTCAAAATTATCGATAATCGTTGTTTCATCACCTGTAAAATAGTCACTGATATCTGTTGGTCCTGCTACGCGCGGTTTGACAGTCGTCGATTCAGTTGTTTTACTTTCTATCGCTTTTGTCGTGCTGGCGACAGTTTCTTCGGACGAACGAGGAACAGAGGAGTTTGTAGATGCTTCTTCTGTTGAACCTTCATTCGCTGATGCGGCTGGCGAACTCGTGATTGCCGTTGATTCTGTCGGATCAGTACCAGTCTTTAACGTCAACGCTCGTTGCTGTTGTCCATAAGAAAACGTCACATCTTCTGTAGCTGTAGGGTTCAACGTTAAGACTAACGTATCTGCTAACGCTTGCTGATTCAATTCAATTTGAATCTGTTTCTTCTGGTCATCCACTTGAATCTTGCGCGTATTATTGGGCGCTGCCCAATGTGCAGCTTTGATTGACACATTGGCACTATAATGCACTACAACCTCTTGTGTTACTGGTTGTGCTTTTCCTTGAAGCGCTAAGGTCATTTCTTGCTGGCTGGTTTGCTTCACTTCTCCTAACGTTAACTGGCCATCGCTGTTAACATCTTCCGCCAAAGCCATGAGTGGTGTGCCATAATTTAGAACAAGTAACAAACACATCAACCCGTAGAGCCAACGGTTTACCATTGGACCATTCTTTCTCATTTCTTTCATCCTTCCTCTACTAACGACACATAGAAGAGAACGTTCACTTCGTACCAATTTTTTATTTTAAACCAAATAAGTGAGTGCTCTTCTGTTGTCTTTCTTCCTTGCTAAAACAGACAGCCAACACACCTTTTCTTTTTATCTCCTCAAAACGCACTCTTACTTCGAATGCGGATTCATTTTCTGCTTTTTCCTATAGACTCTTCTATAAGAATAAGAAGAGTATAACGAGATTTTTCAGCGAAAATTATCAACAACTTCTCCTCCAAATAGAAAAAGTTGATGAAATCCCAGAAACCCTTTTCATCTTTATGAAAACACGTCCTTATCCTTTCTTATTTTTACTATTCCTTCTTCCACTATACCGTTTTTTTTAATTTTTTTCATAAGAACTAACCAGACAAAAAAGCCTATTTGTATAAGCTATTTAAGCTAAAAAATCAATAGACTCAAATTATCATTTTTGTTATTTAAATGTTTTATATAAACTGGTTGTTTTTCTTAATAATTTTTTGCTCTATCATTTTTTGTCCATGTTTTCTTCCATTTGACACATTCAGTTCTTCTTGATTTTTAAGAATAGATACAGTAGCATAAGAACAACTAGTTCTTTCACTGGCAATTGTCAAATGTCATTTAGACAAGAATGCCCTATCTGTATTATCTGAAAAATCAAACAATCATAACCAATTAGAAAGGTGGTTATTATGTATAACTTATTAACCAAACAGGAAATTCAGTTACTTTCCCTAATTGAATACTTGTATGACAGTAAAGAAAAAGTCCCCATGCAAGTACTCCGACGAAAATATGAATTTTCCCATTACAATATCAACAATTTATTGAATCAATTAACTTTGTTAATTTCTCGAGTCAATACACATGAAAATGTACATATTCGCATCATTAATAATCAACAGTCCATAGAATTAGTTGCCGATGAAAATATCCCGATTGAGTTAATGAAAGAAGCTGTTGTCCGCGGGTCACTAACCTATATGTTAGCCCTGGATTTACTTTTAAAACGCTACACATCAGCCAAAGATTTTTGTGAAGAGCACTTTATTAACTTTTCTATTTTTAAACAAGTCAGTGACCGTTTAAATAATCATCTAGCTAGATTTAATTGTTATTTAAACTTAAAAAGACGAGAAAAAATTTGTGGTAACGAGAAAGATTTTCGCAGTTTCTTTTATTCCTTATTCTTCATTTCAGGAACTTCTCTAGTACCATTTCTATCTAAGACTAATCAAGCACAATTGCAGAACTTCATTGAAATCATCAAAAACCGTTACCCTTACTTTACATATACTGATTTACGCAAATTAAAATTAATTATGTCCATAGGTTTACTCCGTTATCAATCCGGTTTTACAATCACCAATTATCCAGAAGTTGCTGCTATTAATTTGGCCTTTCCTTATTCAGAATTCCAACTATTAGTGAATGATTGTTTTATTGATGAACAAAAAGAACCTGACACTTGGCAAGCTGAGATTCATTTTTATTATGATTTCTTCAGCACATTAACGATGTACTCTCTGGTCCAAATGGAAACCATCAACTTTGCCAACTTAGCGATCATGGGAATGGATAACAGTCCACACGCTACTTGGATTTTTGAAAAATGTACGCAATTACAGTTGGATTTAAGCGCAATAGAAGTGGTCTTTTTGTTGGTTAATTTATCCAATGCCAGTGAACGACTGATTCATTTCCCTGTGGAAGAGGAATTGAGCTATGAGGTTGCTAATGTCTCTTTGTATGAAAAACAATACCCAAATGTTTCACGAACAACCAACTATTTCTTAAAGCGTTTGCCTTTTGACAAACAACATCCACTAGATGCGTTATTTAAAGAAACCATTTTTTTAATTATTCGGAGTGTTTTATTAAATAAACAAATTCCTGTTAAAATTTTACTTCATTCATCTATTAATCAGATACAAGAAAATTGGTTAGCGAAGGAAATCAATAATTATTGCGATGTTCCTTTGAAATTTGTTAATCATATTCAAGAAGTGCCTGACTTAGTCATTACTGACAAAAATAATCCGCTTTTTCACGCCAGTAAAACTTTTTATTGGCATCCCGTTCCTTATTTAGACGAATACTATAACCTAAAACAAGTAGTTCGCAAAATTTATTTTGCCAAATTGCGTGGGGAAAACAGTTTGGAGGGAATCGGATGTTAACAGGGTTACTTGATGTACCTTATCGTAAAAGTTTTGCTCTTTTAGAAGAGTTACTCGAACGTCGTGAAGCAGAAGAACAAACATTGGCGATTTCTACTTTAGCGACTCAATTAAAAATGCAACAAAATACCATTCTACAATCTGTAGCTTTGCTCCAAACAGAAATTGAAAAAAACGGCTGGGAGAACTTATTTTCTTTATCAGCAAACGCCAAAGAAATCACATTTTGGTTTGCACCCTATTTCCAACTGTCGTTTTTGATGCCCTACTTTGTCAAAAAAAGTTTCGCGTATCAAGTACTGACCTATGCCTTTAACCATAATGCAATTGATAGCAAACATTTTGAAAAAGTCCTAGAAATTTCTTCATCAACCTTTACGCGAAAAATTGGACAATTAAACCAATGGCTCCAAAAATATCAGATTGAAATCAATTTAAAACGTACCAATGTGTTGGTGGGCAAAGAAAAAGATATCCGGATTTTCTTTATGATGCTTTTTTGGAACAATTACTCTGAAGGGGATTGGCCGTTGCACACGATTACTAAAAAAGAAGTCCATAGTCTCTTTCGACGTTTAAAACACTCTGTTTCTTTCAATACAACACAAGATTTTACAAAAGACTTAATTTTTTCTGCGGTGATTTTAGCGCGTTGGAAAGAGGGCTTTTTTATCAAAGAAACTTTCGTGGAGGAAGAAGCGATTGTTAATCCCTTTGTTAATCTGAGTGAATTTGAATTGTTTTTTAAAGAAGAAGCCTTACACCAAGTTCCAACAAAATTTATACAAAAAGAAGGCCTTTTTGCCTTTTTCTTATTGACGATTAGTGTCAGCTACGCCACACAAGATGTCTTGGAAATTCCAGCAGCACGGATGCATATGGTCCAGCTATTAGGCTCACCCATTAAAGAGATCATTTATCAACTAACGTCTTTTTATCAAATTAAATTGACATTTCACGAGTATCTTTATCTATATACTTCTATCCAAAATTTAAGTGTCTTTTTTAAGACCTTTGTCACGATTGCCAATCCATTTGTGCAAGAAAGCTTTTTAAAAGAAGCACTTCAAAAAAATCCAAGTCTCTACAAAGATGTGAAGCGCCTTACAATTGAAATGCTTCCGACATTGATTGGCAATGAAAAATTGTTAGTTGACTGCTTGTTTATTCTTTTTTGTACACTGAAAACGAAATCTTTACCACCGATTCGTGTCTTAGTAAGGACCAATCAAAGTAACTTAATTTTAGATACCCTTTATGAAAAGCTAAGTAAAGCCGTGGATAAAAAATTAATTTTTGTCGCTTCACCAGAAAAGCCTTTCGATGTAATTATTACAGATATCTTTTCAGAAGTTAGTGTCAAATCAACGGTTCCCACTTATTATGTTGATTTTTCCGCTAGCATTGGTGAAC
>OKHY01000345.1_pt1 | contig 15850 bp, 14 predicted proteins | sample 1611821 | NCBI WGS metagenome assembly OKHY01 (sample SAMN04436773, study PRJEB24849) | human gut metagenome | biome: human gut; feature: NICU; material: stool | host: Homo sapiens | place: USA: Saint Louis, MO | collected 2011-04-29
CAGGAAGTTTCCCACAATGGAACGCACGGAAATATTCTCGCTGAGTCCCGGTACGCCTGCCTTGAGGCAGCAGATACCCCTGATAATCATTTCCACCTTCACGCCTGCGCAGGACGCCTCATACAGAGCTGTGATAATTTCCTTGTCACAAAGTGAATTCATCTTGGCCATAATATGGGCGGGCCTTCCTTCCCTGGCATGTTCAGCCTCCCTGCGTATCATGCGCAGGAACCGTCCCCTGAGCCAGAGAGGGGCCACAGACAGCTTATTCCAGGCCAGGGGCTCGGAATAACCTGACAGCATATTGAATACAGCTGTGGCATCCTCCCCTATCTGGGGATTGCAGGTAAGTATGCCGCAGTCCGTGTAAAGCTTTGCTGTGGAATCATTGTAATTGCCGGTGCCCAGATGTACATAGCGGCGGATTCCATCTTCCTCCATCCGTACCACCAGGGTAATCTTGCTGTGGGTCTTAAGGCCCACCAGGCCATATATTACATGGCACCCTGCCTTCTCAAGCATCTTTGCCCAGTTGATATTGTTTTCTTCGTCAAAACGGGCTTTCAGCTCCACCAGAACCGACACCTGCTTTCCATTGTCCGCTGCCTCCGCCAAAGCCGCAATAATGGGAGAGTTTCCGCTGACACGGTACAGGGTCTGCTTGATGGCCAGGACCGACTGGTCCCGTGCAGCGCTGCGAACAAAGTTCACCACCGGATCAAAACTCTGATATGGATGGTGAAGCAGGATATCGCCCTTCCTGATATTGGTGAATATATCGTCTTCATTCATAAGGGCCGGCACGGGCTGGGGCACATACCTGGGTGCCTTGAAGAGTTCAAAGCCTTCCAGTCCATACATCTTCATGAGAAACGTCAGGTCCAGAGGGCCGTTGATTTCAAAAATATCCTGGCTGTTTATGGACAGTTCCCTGCGGATGATTTTAAGGAGACGCTTATCCACATTGTCCTCGATTTCCAGACGGATGGCCTCGCCCCACTGGCGTTTCTTAAGCTGCTTCTGGATTTCCTCCAGCAGGTCCACCGCCTCCTCCTCATCTATGGTAAGGTCGGCATTTCTCATGATGCGGAAGGGATGAGAAGCCACAATGTCATAATTGAGGAACAACGAGGGCATGTTCCGCTCTATGATTTCCTCCAGCAGGATAACCACCCTGCGCTCCTTGCCGTCCTCATCTATCTCCCTGGGAAGCTCCACAATTCTGGAAATCACCGAGGGAACCTGCACCATGGCAAATTCCAGCTCCTCATCCTCTCCGCTCTTTTTCCTCAAAAGCGCAGCGATATTCAGCGTCTTGTTCCGTATCAGCGGGAAGGGTCTGGATGAATCAAAGGCCATGGGCGTCAGAACAGGATATACATTCTTCCTAAAATACTCGTCCGTATATGCCGCCTCTTCTTCCGTCATATCCTCATGCTCTGTAATCATGCGCAGCCCATTCTGTCTCAGGGTTGGCACCAGGGAACGGTTGTAGGTTGAATACTGCATCTCCACCAGCTCATGGGTCCTCTCGCTGATTCGGTCCAGCTGTTCCTGGGGCGTCAGACCGGCGATATCGGGCTTGGTGTACTTTGCATGTACCATGTCCTTTAAGGAGGCCACCCTGACCATATAAAACTCGTCCAGATTGGAGGGGGTTATGCTCAGGAATTTAAGACGTTCAAAAAGGGGAATGCTCTTGTCCCTGGACTCGCTGAGCACACGGTAGTTGAATTCCAGCCAGCTCAGCTCACGGTTAACATAATTCGTCGGGTCCGCTGCAAAATCCACAGGGACTGCTTCCGGCCTGACAGCGGCATTTGCCTTAGCCCCAGCCTGTGCCTTAGCTCCAGCACTTATTTTAGCCCCGCTGTTCGCCTTCACCGTATCGTCTGCCTTAACCCCTGCATTTTCCCTGGATGAGCCGCTCTTTGCCGAAGCAGCCCTTGAGGTATCGGTTTTTTCCGCTCTGTTTTTCTCTACTTTCGCTTTTTCTGTCTTGGATTTAGATGCCTGAGGCTTTCCAGCTGATTCTGCCATATCTACACCCTCCTTTTCTGTCTGAGTATCGGCCTTATGCCAAATATCTCTTCAAAGAAATCCGCCTTCTGTTCAAAGGATGCGGCTTCCAACGCCATATTCCCCGGATAACCGGTGGTGATTACCAGTTCATTTTCCCGGATAGCCATGCGGCAGTCCACCAGCTTTCCCCTGTGGCTGCGGTCCATGGAATTGGCCAGACGCAGGATGGCCGTCAGCTTGGCAATGAGGATGGTGATGGCGTTGCGGCTCATTCCTATATCCTCCTCCTGATGCACCTGGGTCTCCAGCTGTACCTTGTCATAGTCAAAATCACGGATATTATACCGCACCACATTGGCAATGATCTCCCGCTCCAGATGGCTCAGGCCGATGATTTCCGTGGACATGATAATGTTATAGGAGCATTCGTTGGAATTCTTTATGCTTATAAACTTTCCGCAGGCATGGAGCAGCACCGCAATCTGCAGCATCAGCCGTTCCCGCTGCCCCAGTCCGTGGAATTTCTTCATGTTGTCAAAGATACACAGGGCATACTGTTCCAGCACCTGGTTATGGCTGGTGTGGCACTTATAGCGCTTCGCAATGTTCCTGGACGCAGCCAGTATATCGTTCTCAAAGTTGTGGCTGAATTTCACTAGCTTGTTCTCGCTGGCATATTCTGCTGCAATGCCGTCACAGAGGCGGATGCCGGGCACCCAGAACATCTCGGCCCCGGTCAGCTCCAGAATCCGTTTGTATACCACCACACTTGGCAGGAGCAGGGACGCATACTCGCTGTTGACTCCGAATCGCTCCTCGATCTGATCCGTTGTCATCTGGCACATGCGCTCGTAGAAACGGTTCATCGTGGCCGCGTCAACCTTATCCCCGTAGGTATTCAGGTCCAGCCTGTTGATAATATAAAGAATGTTCTCACCGATGCCAATGAGGTTTGTGATTTCCCTGTCCTTCAGATACATCTTCCGGAAGGTGAACAGTTCATTGTCCACAATCTCCTCTATATGCTGCTTGTGTTCTTCCACAGTGGCCGGTATCCTGGCTAACAGCCCCCTTACGCGAAGGGTGCCCAGAGGCAGATTCTGAGTGGTCACCAGGGAATCCTTGTCAAAAAGAGACAGCTGCGCGCTTCCGAATCCCACATCCACGATGCCTTGGCAGCTATGGCCTTATAACTGATGAACCGCTGCTCTGAATTACTGATAATGCGCACCGTAAGCCCTGTCCTCACCCGGATCTGGTCCAGGATAATCTGGCGGTTGTGCGCCTCCCTCATGGCACTGGTTGCATATGCCCTGTAGTCCTTTACCTTATAGGACTTCATAATCTGGACAAATTCCTCCAGTACCTGGCACATCTCCTCCACCAGCTCATAGCTTATCTTACCTGTGCTGTAGGTGTCTTTACCAAGAGCTATTACATGGCGTACGTGGTCAATACGCCGGATTCCTGTCTTATAGGTCATCTCATAGATACCCAGCTCCAGCTCAAATGAACCCACATCAATCGCTGCAAATGTCCGAACTGCCACTTTTCTCAACTCCTTATCGGTCCCTTATAGGTTGACTCATGGTTATTATATACGGCCTCCTCCCATCATACATCGAAAGGCGGTAAAAACTATGTAAAATTTACGTAAAAGAAGTACCGCACAGAACCTACTGCCTTGCCTTCAGATGGGTTATGAACTGCGCAGCCGTTCTTCCCGACAAACCTCCGTGGCTCAGTTCCCACTTGTTGGCCTCGGCAAAAAGCTCCGGAACCGGCATATCCAGGCCATGGCGATCCGCCAGCGCCTTTACAATGGTCTCAAACTGTCTCTTATCCGGTGAGCCGTAATAGATGGTGACACCGAACCGTGCTGCCAGGGACAGCTTTTCCTGCACCGTATCGTTGTTGTGGAGCTCGTCGTCCAGCTCCCGCTTGTCGCTGAACTTCTCACGTATAAGGTGGCGGCGGTTGGAGGTTGCATAGATGAGCACGTTGCCAGGACGCTTGCCCAGCCCTCCCTCCAGAATCGCCTTCAGATACTTATACTCAAGCTCATAATCTTCAAATGACAGGTCATCCATATAAATAATGAACTTGTAGTTTCTGTCTTTAATCTGCTCCAGCACATCGGACAGCGCCTTAAACTGGTGCTTATATACCTCAATGATGCGCAGACCCCTGCCATAATATTCATTGAGCACCGCCTTGACGCTGGAGGACTTGCCTGTTCCCGCGTCTCCGAAGAGAAGTACATTGTTGGCTTCCTTTCCCTCCACGAAGGCTTCTGTGTTCTCTATGAGTTTCTGCTTCTGAAGTTCATAGCCAACTATATCCTTAAAATATATGTGCTCCACATTGATAATGGGGTCGATGATAACAGGCTGGCCTTCCTCCCTCTCGATGATGCGGAATGCTTTATTGAGCCCGAATTTTCCCACACCGAATTCCCTGTAGAAATCCACCACATGGTCCTGGAACTCCCCTGCATCCGCAGATTCCTCCAGCTGTACTGCCAGGTTTACAATCCTGTTTCTGACCCGGCGGTTAAATACACGGCTGTCCTTCCTGGCCGGTTTATAGTCTTCCATCAGGGCCCACAGTCCGGAGGGTTCCAGGTTTCGTATATCGTAATCAAACAGGGCCTTGAAGATCCGGCAGTCCTCCCTGGCCAGCTCATCCAGGGAACCGCCCGCCGGTCCTGTTATCTCACATGTGGTAGTGTATGCATTTTCATTGTTTGCCAGACAGAAGGCCAGGAAACAATGCCAGAGGTTTCCCTCAAATCCGTACTTAACAGCCAGCTCCGTCAGTCGTCCGCCGCAGGACGCACCGTCAGGCTCCTGCCCTCCCTGTGCGTATCCCATCAGATGGGCTATATCACGAAACAGCTCCTGGTGCTCCAGGTTTCTATATATTACTAAATCTTTGATATCCATGACCTTCCTGCCTCCCTAATAATTTCCCAGAATCCTCATGCTGACCGCTTCCTCGGAGATTCCCAACAGTGCGTTGCGGATTGCCGGGTCGCCCAGCGAGCCCTCCACATCCACAAAGAACCGGTATTCCCAGCTGCGTCCCTCTATGGGGCGGGATTCTATCATCAGCATGTTCACATCGTTATAAATAAAGTTTCCCAGCATATTATACAGGGAGCCGCTCTTATGTAAACCTTCAAAGCAGATGCTTACCTTTCCCGCATCCTTCCTGTACATGGGTTTCCTGGCAACGATAATGAACCTGGTGGTATTGTTCTTATTGTTGTTGATGGAGGCCTCCAGAACCTTAAGGCCGTAAAGTGCTCCTGCCGTGGGACTGGCTACCGCTGCCTGGGATACTTCCCCCTCTTCCAGTACTTTCTTGGCTGCCCCGGCTGTATTCTCCACACTTATCTGGCTCCACTGCCTGTGGGCGCCAAGATACCCTGAACACTGCATCAGTCCCTGGGGATGGGAATATACACGCCTGATATCCTCCAGGGAGGCCTCCGGCAGGCCTAAAAGCGCGTGGTCCACTGCCACCTTTGTCTCTGCCACAATGTATATGTCATGCTTCAGCAGATTATCGTAATTGTCAATCACGGCCCCTGCCAGGGAATTCTCGATGGGAAGAACTCCATAATCAGCCCTTCCCTCCTCCACCTCTATCATGGCATCCTCAAAGACCGGAACATGGTATACATCAGCATCTTCCCCAAAATACTGGAGGGCTGCCCTGTGGCTGTAGGCCCCCTCCACTCCCTGGTAGACAATGCGCGCACCTTCCCTCTTCAGCTCGTCCACCATGGTAAATCCGGTATCACCGCCCTTGCCATGCTCCGCCAAAAGGCGGTACTGCAGCCTGCGGCTGATGGTCATAATCTGTGAGAAGAGCTCATGCACTCCCTTCCGGTTGAATTCACTGTGGGCCATGGCGGCCACTGCGGCCAGCTTCTGCTTTTCCCGCTGTCCGTCGTATACAGCCTTTCCCGTTCCAATCTTAAATTCTGCCACCTGGCCGCAAAGCTCCATCCGTTTTTCAAACAATTCCACCAGCCTGGTATCTAAAGTAGAATGGATAAAAGAGAAAGCAAAAAACTCTGTAAAGTCCGTCATCCATTAGTTTGACTAACATTCATAATGTCTCTAGTTTTTTTAGTAATTGTCTTTTCCATCAATGAGTTCATCATTTTCAAGTCCTTTGATGAATGCTTTTTCTCCTTCTCTACTTAGGTCGATTGTTTTACCCAATGTAGGGTTAAATTCTTTCCAAGTTTGCTCCCAGCAGTTCGAAGAGACAATTAATAATATCCAGAATAGTGCTCTCATAGATGATTTTTTAGTGTTTACTACATACAAATGCAGTAATTTAAAATCTCTTTTACTACTTTTTCGTACTTTTGTGGGCTTAACATAAGAATGAAATTATGATTCAGATAGAAGATGTAGTAGTGAGCTTCGATGTCCTTCGGGAAAAGTTCCTTTGTAATTTGGACGCCTGTAAGGGCGAATGTTGCATTGAAGGGGATGCAGGGGCGCCTGTAGAGTTGGATGAAGTGGAAAAGCTGGAAGAGGTTCTGCCGATAATATGGGAAGAGCTGTCGCCGGAAGCACGTGCTGTCATTGAGAAGCAAGGAGTGGTATACACGGATCAGGAAGGTGATCTGGTGACTTCTATTGTTAATAATAAGGATTGCGTCTTTACTTGCTATGACGAGAAAGGATGTTGTTACTGTGCCATCGAAAAGGCTTATCGGGATGGCAAGACGGACTTTTACAAACCGGTATCATGCCATCTCTATCCCATCCGGATTGGAGATTACGGACCTTATAAGGCGGTGAACTATCATCGTTGGGATGTGTGTAAGGCGGCTGTGTTGCTGGGGAAAAAAGAAAATGTGGCTGTCTACCAATTCTTGAAAGAACCTCTGATCCGTAAATTCGGCGAGAAGTGGTACCAGGAACTGGAAGTCGCAGTGAAGGAATTAAAGGCGCATGATATGATCTGATATTTCTTTCATTTCCTCGACTCTTTGTGTTTGGATCGTATCAGAAGAAATAATAGGCAGATCATAGCTACGATAATGCAAGCCGGAGTAATCCATGCCTCCGGATGGATAATAATCAGGAACAGGCAAGTGACAATCACACAGGATGCCAGAATTCTGAGATAGAGCCTGATCTTGGCAAATACAGGATTTGGGGTAGTCGTTTTCATAAGTGTCCTCCTTCATTTTCGGCAAGATAGTGATTTTGACCGGAAAAAGATTTAACTGTTAGGTTTTATTAAGACATAGAAAAGCGCCGACACGGAGGATTTTCCTTCGCTTGCCGACGCTTCTTCGTTGTAAGATGTGAGGTTGGTTTATAAAAACGTAATATTAAAATTATGTATCGATATTCGCATATGTTGCATTCTCTTCGATAAACTCGCGGCGCGGACCTACGTCTTCACCCATTAGCATGGAGAAGATGTAATCGGCTTCGGCGGCATTATCGATGTTTACTTGCTTCAGCATACGGTTGTCGGGGTCCATTGTTGTTTCCCACAACTGCTGGGCGTTCATTTCACCCAAACCTTTGTAGCGCTGTGTATGAACCGCATTTTCCAGACCGCCGCCATAGGTATCGATAAACTTCTGGCGTTGCGCATCTGTCCAGCAATACTCTTCTACTTTACCCTTTTTGCAGAGGTAGAGCGGGGGAGTAGCGATGTATAGATAACCGTTCTGAATAATCTGCGGCATATAACGGAAGAAGAATGTCATGATCAGTGTGTCGATGTGAGAACCATCGACGTCGGCATCGGTCATGATGATAATCTTGTGATAGCGCAGCTTTTCGATGTTAGCCTCTTTGCTGTCGTCTTCTGTTCCGATAGTGACACCCAGTGCCGTATATATATTGCGGATTTCATCGCTTTCCAGTGCTTTGTGATACATCGCTTTTTCGACGTTCAGAATCTTACCGCGTAGCGGAAGGATGGCCTGGAACATACGGTTACGTCCTTGCTTGGCAGTACCACCTGCCGAGTCTCCCTCGACGAGGAACAATTCGCATTTTGAGGGGTCTTTATCCGAACAGTCGGCCAGTTTACCCGGCAGACCGCCTCCGGACATCGGAGACTTGCGTTGTACCATTTCACGGGCTTTTCTTGCTGCGTGGCGTGCTGTGGCAGCAAGGATTACCTTGTCTACAATCGTTTTTGCCTCCTTTGGATGTTCTTCCAGGTAGTAAGCCAAAACTTCACCGACAGCCTGGTCTACGGCACCCATTACTTCGTTGTTACCCAACTTTGTTTTGGTCTGTCCTTCGAACTGTGGTTCGGCAACTTTAACGGAAATAACGGCAGTCAGACCTTCGCGGAAGTCGTCTCCCGATATTTCAACTTTCACCTTTTCCAGCATCTTGCTGTCTTCGGCGTATTTCTTCAGCGTACGGGTCAGTGCACGGCGGAAACCGGCAAGATGCGTACCTCCTTCGATTGTATTGATATTATTGACATAGGAATGTACATTTTCGGAGAATCCTGTATTGTACATAATGGCTATTTCAATAGGTATTCCCTGCTTCTCAGAGTTCAGATAGATAACGTCGTTGATCAAGTGTTCACGTGAAGACTCGATGAAGCGTACAAACTCTCTCAGCCCTTCTTCGGAATAGAATACTTCACTCTTGAAGCTACCGTCTTCTTCATTCACTACCCGACGGTCGGTCAGTGAAATGCGGAGACCTGCATTCAGGTATGCCAGCTCACGCAGACGTGAAGCCAGTATTTTATAATCATACACCGTTTCGGTAAAGATTGTATCATCCGGCCAGAATTGTTGGCGGGTTCCTGTAATATCCGATACACCCACTTCTTTCACAGAATAAAGCGGCTTACCAATTTCATATTCCTGCTGATAGATTTTACCATTGCGGAATACCTGTGTAGTCATGTGTGTTGACAGTGCATTTACGCAAGACATACCTACACCGTGCAAACCTCCGGAAACTTTATACGACCCTTTGTCGAACTTACCTCCGGCGTGCAGAACGGTCATCGCTACTTCCAGTGCCGACTTCTTTTCTTTTTCATGATAGTCGACCGGAATACCACGTCCGTTGTCCTGTACGGTGATTGAATTATCTTCGTTGATTGTCACTTCGATGTGGTCGCAATACCCGGCCAGTGCCTCGTCAATGGAGTTATCAACGATTTCGTATACCAAGTGGTGAAGTCCCTTTATGCTGATGTCACCGATGTACATCGCAGGGCGTTTTCTCACTGCTTCAAGACCTTCCAATACCTGGATGCTATCCGCAGAATAAGACCCGTTATTGGGAGTGATTTGTTCTTCGCTCATAATTGCCTTTCTAAGTTATAATAACAGAGCAAATATAGTGAAAATTGTCGAGTTGGCGAAGTTTCGGAGGCGAAAAATGCAGAATAAAAGCGGAATTAGTGAATGGGAAAGTAATCTGATATTCAATGGTTTATAAACACAAAAGGCCGAACTTAAAAGTTCAGCCTGAATGCTATATAGAATTGTTATTTTTCTATTATTAAGCGAGCTTGTTGATGTAAAGAGCCAGCTTAGATTTCAGATTGTTAGCTTTGTTTTTGTGAATAACATTTGTTTTAGCTAACTTGTCCAACATCTTGGTGATGCCAGGATACATTGCAACAGCTTCTTTTTTGTCAGTAGTTGCACGAAGTTTTCTAACAGCATTTCTCATGGTCTTACCATAATATCTGTTATGAAGTCTTCTTGTCTCTTCTTGTCTGATTCTCTTCAGTGATGATTTGTGATTTGCCATTTCGACTAATCTATTTTTTTAGTTCTTTATTCTTTTTACTTGTAGCCCGTGGGGGAATCGAACCCCCCTTTCAAGAATGAAAATCTTGCGTCCTAACCGATAGACGAACGGGCCATCCTGTTGTTGCATTTCTGCTTTTTGCTCTCTCGAATCAGTGTTTGTTTCTCGATTGCGGATGCAAAGGTAGGAACTTTTTTGAAACTGACAAACAATTCATGAAAAAAATATGTAGTTTTTTCTCTTTTTTTCTGTATGGTGACTCTATAGTGCTTGATTTTCAATAAAATATGAGATTGCGATTTTTCGAAAAAAATATCTTCGTCTATAAGACTATGAATAATGTGCTATATTTACACCTTATTATATATAAAGGTTAAGGAGTATAGTTGTGAATTATGAGAAAAGTAAAGTGTTTATAGATATAGCCAGGTGTATTATTTGCACCTTCTGCTTCATGTATAAATCAGAATTGCATTTTTGTATACATGTGCCGTCGAGTAACGGCCCTCTTCTTGTAGATTCCGGATGTATGCTTTTGCGCATCCGGTAAAGCTGTTTTTATTACTTTTTCTTTTCATACTCTTGTCTATATTTACTTGTTCTTCAGGGAGTATAACAAAAATAGCAATCTTTTTTGTTGTTAACGCCTCTAAAAAGGTCCCGATTGCCAGACATTTTTTTGTAGTTTTGTTCCGGAATGATAAAAAGAGGAGTGCATTATGCTGCAAAAGACGAAAGGAATAGTTCTACATACGCTTAAATATAATGATACTTCTATCATTGTAGATATGTACACGGAGTTATCCGGGCGGACTTCTTTTCTCGTTCCCGTACCCCGTTCGCGGAAGGCGGCAGTCAAGTCAGTACTCTTCCAGCCTTTGTCTTTCATTGAGTTTGAGGCGGATTATCGTCCGAATGCCACTCTCTATCGGGTAAAAGAGGCGAAGTCTTTTTATCCTTTTACCTCCATTCCTTATGACCCGTACAAGTCTTCAATGGCACTTTTTCTGGCAGAGTTTCTGTATCGTGCTATCCGTGAAGAGGCTGAGAATCGTCCGTTGTTCGCTTATTTGCAGCATTCTGTCATTTGGCTGGACGAATGTCGCGAAGGGTTTGCCAATTTCCATCTGGTTTTTCTGATGCGTCTTTCCCGTTTTTTGGGGTTGTATCCGAATCTGGAAGATTATCACACCGGTGATTACTTTGACTTGCTGAATGCTTGTTTCACTTCCACTCGTCCGCAGTTGCATTCTTCTTATATTAATCCCGAAGAGGCTGGACGTCTTCGCCAGCTGATGCGCATGAATTATGAGACGATGCACTTATTTGGCATGAGCCGTGCGGAACGCACTCGCTGCCTGACGATTATGAATGATTATTATCGTTTGCATCTGCCGGATTTTCCTGCATTAAAGTCGCTGGATGTACTGAAAGAATTGTTTGATTAGCAGTTTATACTTCTTCCACTCTCACCAGTTTCCAGCCTTGGAATACTAATGCGATACTCTTTAATTCTGTAGTCCCTTTGTCTTGATGAATCCATTCGCTTGCTGCATACTGTTTCAGTTGTATTTTGGCATTGGACAGCAATTTTTCTATCTCGGTGTCAGAAGCATCCCGTTTTGCATATTTCACTTCGATACAGTAGCTGTATACCATGTCGGGAAGTTGCAGTAGACGAGGTTGCAGAAAGATATCTGCATATCCTTTGTTGCTTTCATATTCGGGGCGGGCAATATAATAATGTGTCAATCCGAGGTAAGCCAAAATAAAGGTTTTTACATAAGCTTCACCTTCTATGAAGTCGCGAACACTGCTTTGTGCATTCAAGCGGTCGGCAATGTATGTGAAGCAATTTTCCCATTCTCCTTTGTATGCCATTCGTTTCATTCGGTCCACCAGCTTATCTGTCTCCAGATATAGGTCGGCGGAATCTTTGTAGATGTCTGCCATGTAACCGTAAAGTTGTTCGCGCACTGCCCAGTTGGGGACGCTCAGTATGGGCTCACCCATTTCCATTCCGCTGATGGTTAGCATGCCGTAATAGTAGAGTAGGCTTTTAAAGTTTTCCGGTTTGATAATGTCTTCGGCTGGGAAACTGTTTGCAATGATTCCGGTAGTAGAACCTTTTTCAACAATCTCTTGTACAACGCTTGCATTTTCACCGAAAGTTTTGTCTACGTGGATGAGGTGGCGCAGCTTGTTGTAGTCGGTGCGAATATTAGCATCGAGCATATTGTCAGGGATGTCCTCATTCAGCATATAATGATTCATGAAATAGAGCACCATATCTGAATTGTACATAGACGGTTCCTTTAGCGCTTTCATGGCGAAACAGTAATTGTCGTACCATGGTTTCATGATGGTTATTAATTCATCTGTAGTGTGCGGTAGTTCCCGGTAACTTTTGTAATAATCGATCAGAGTGCGTACTTCTTGTTCATTAAATCCCATCATATTATTAAAGATAGGTGAACTGCTATAATTATCCGCAATGTTGAATCCGCTAGTGAGATCATCCATTGTTACTGGGCTTACGCCTGTAAGGAAGATGCGCTCGATCACTGAACTTGAATAGTCTTTTACCACTTTAAGGAAACTACGGAAGAATCCGCAGCCATGAGTGATGCTGCGATAACGTTCATTGCCATAATCTACCAGAATATTGTTGGCAAAGTTATCGTACTCATCAAGGATAAGATATATCTTTAGTCCCTTGTTTTGGGCGCTTTGGCACAGTGATCCCAATAAGGCATCTCCTGTTTTTAATTCATGTAGCTTTTCAGCGGCTTCTTTCCCTAACAGATGAGCGTTTCGTTCTGCAAATCCATCCATTACGATTTTGCAATAGGTGTTGAATGTTTCTTCCAAACGATCCATATTGGCGGCTACACTACTGAAATTGAGTGTAAGCACCAGATATTTGTTGCGATCAGGCGTAGGATGCTTGCCTATATAAAGATTACCAAAGATTTTTTCGAATTTATCTTTTTGGTTGATGTCGTAGTATAAACCGAGCATGTTTAGGAAAAGACTTTTTCCGAAACGGCGAGGGCGAACAAAGAAAAAGAAGGAGGTCACTTTTTCTACTTTGGCGATATATTGTGTTTTGTCTACATAGTAATAGTTTTCAAGAATTATTCTCTCGAAGTCCGTCATCCCATAAGGTATTTTCTTTATTACTGCATCCATAATTGCTCCTTCTTTAATGTTGAGAGCAAAAATAGTTTATTTTCCTTTATGTGGCAACTAAACAGGGGTGATAATAACTCTCTTCTAAAAATATGTATTACTTTTGTCGTCAACAAAATAACTAGATAACGACCGACATGAAAACAATCGTAAACTTAACAGCATATATTCTTATTCTATTAGGACTTTATAGTTGTAACGATGATGTATTCGTCGACGACTTCCGGACTTCCGATACCGAATTTACTTTGGACGGGAATGGTGATGAGGTAACTATTCGTTTTGCATCCTCCAATTGGGATTTGGTTTGGATGTATACTTACGATAGTGACTTTACCCATCAATATGAAGTTTATGATGCCGACGACAATCTGATAATGAGAAACCAGGATGTCTACCTGAAAGGATTAGGTAAGATTGTGTGCAATGAAAAGCTGACCGATTTCATCATTCAACGCAGTAACCCCAAAGAGCTAAAGATAACGGTGGGCGAAAACGTCCGTAACGACTACTTTAGATTCATGCTTGTAGTGAGCAATGAGTATGAATCACAAGAAATATATGTTCAAATTACCCCGTCGGACAGATATGTGTTCGCTCATATCACTTATTCTTTAAATGGGTATTCTCATGAATGGAGACTGGAAGAAACTATGAGTTTTATACAATCTAATAATTTAGGTACTCCCTCCCCATGCCTGTTATTCCCTTACAAGGACGCCCACCATGAAGTGGTGTTCAAAAGCGATGACCCTGAGGCTTTCCGACTATTGGGAGGAGATAATCCGACAGTAGAGATACCAAGCATGGAAAACGAATGGTTGGGAATGAACGGTGTACAGGCGCAATATACGTCTGAGCAGCAAGCGCTGCCTTTGCCTTTCCCTGATACGGAGAAGAAGGAGATTTCTATCCCGCCTAAAACTACCCAACGTATCATCGTGCTGTTAGAATGTGAGTGGTTCGAAACGGAGTACACCCTTTATGCTGTTCACCCTAAGAATGGGAGACAGCGCACTATAACCGGTACGTTGCAAAGTAAAATGCCCGGAAAATGTTACATAGCACGCGAGAATATCAAATGAGTAGAAATATGAATACCAGACGGTCTCTGTATATAATCTGCTTGCTGCTGCTTTCAGCAGTCGGCAACAAATTGGACGCTCAGACAGTAGTGAAATCTGTCCGACAAGCGAATGACAGCACCAACCATGCCCTCATCCATCAGATCGGTTTTGACGTTCGTCCGGGCTATGTAGCTCCGACAAACAGTTTCCTTGAAGGCGATAATGCACAACGGCAGAAAATTGATCGGTCACTTTCCCTGCACTTGAAGTATGCTTTCCAGTTCAGCAAAGATTCCTATTTGGGGAGGTTGTATCCTCATGCCTATCAGGGCATCGGTGTTTCGCATAATACATTTTATAATTCCGCTGAACTGGGAAATCCAGTGGCGGTATATGCTTTTCAAGGGGCGCCTATTGTACGACTTTCATCCTGTTTGTCGTTGGATTATGAGTGGAATTTCGGTGCTTCTTTCGGTTGGAAACAATATGATGAACATAGCAATTGGTACAATGACGCTATCGGTTCTAAAATCAATGCGTATATCAATTTGGGCTTTGTCTTGAACTGGCAGTTTTATCCACAGTGGAAACTAGCAGCAGGGGTAGACTTCACTCATTTCTCCAATGGAAATACGCGTTATCCCAATGGAGGTCTCAATACTATCGGAGGGAGAGTCGGCATTGTACGTACCTTTAATGCCGAAGATAAGGCGTCCGGAGCAATTGCTCCCAAACGTCTTTACATAAAGCCACACGTCAGCTATGACTTGTTGGTATACGGTGCCACTCGCAAAAGAGGATTCGTTAAAGAAGGTATCCCCACTTTGGTTCCCGGTTCGTTCGGTATTGTAGGTCTCAATTTTGCCCCGATGTATAATTTCAATAACTATTTCCGGGCAGGACTTTCTGTGGATGCGCAATTTGACGAGAGTGCTAATATTAAGGACTATAAGCTAGTAGGAACTTATGGGGATGATATAAAGTTTCACCGTCCTCCATTCCGCGAACAATTTGCGGTGGGGTTGTCTCTTCGGGCAGAACTGGTGATGCCTATTTTCTCCATTAATGTCGGTATCGGACGAAATATGATATATAGTGGCGATGATACGGAAGGTTTCTATCAAATATTGGCTCTCAAAACTTATGTTACCCGCCATTTGTTTTTGCACGTGGGGTATCAGTTGAGTAAGTTTAAAGACCCTAACAATTTAATGTTGGGGATTGGATATAGATTTCACGATAAGCGGTGAAAGGGGCTGTAGTTTTCAAGAAACACTTCGCTTTTGAACTATATTTATCTGAAGATTAGACTACAGATAACAAATAGATTATTAGTCAATAAAATGAAGAAACTCCCAAACGAATATCTATTTACTCGAAATGTATCTTTAATACAGTACAAAATCGATATGATCAAAAGTATAAACTGAAAAAGTATAAATGGTATCGTTAGTAGTTCTTGAATCCACCCTATGAAAACTAAGTCAGATTTTGCGAAATAGGCATTTAGATATAATAAACAAAAATAACCGATTATAGCGAAACTTATCCAAAAAAGTTTCTTCTCCGAAATTATTTTTGTTATTATATCCATGGTCAGTCTATTTGCCATAATGTTGTGTATTGTAGTTTGTACAAAAGTATGATAAAAATATTATAGACATAACTATTTTTCATTTATTTACTTTTTATGTTCTTGTTTATTTTTAATCTAAATAGATGGCCTAGCCTTTAGGTCCCCTTAAGAACTTCTGCATACCTTGTTTGAAATGCTCAATTTCT
>OKHY01000356.1_pt1 | contig 15475 bp, 10 predicted proteins | sample 1611821 | NCBI WGS metagenome assembly OKHY01 (sample SAMN04436773, study PRJEB24849) | human gut metagenome | biome: human gut; feature: NICU; material: stool | host: Homo sapiens | place: USA: Saint Louis, MO | collected 2011-04-29
AACCTAAGGACCATTTATCACTTTGATCTTTTGAAAAGAATATTAAGGAATAAGTGGTCCTTTTGTATTTAAAGTTAGAATAGAAAAATATATTATATTTTCTGATTACATATTTCCTTGTTTTGCGTCTTATTATTGTATTTTAGAATGATCAATCTCACAAAACCTAATAAAAATGAAGAAGAAACATGTACTTTTAGTAGCTTTTGCAGCTGCAATGTTGACTCCGACCGTTGTATGGGCACAATACCCGCAGATAACTGACGAAGCCAAAGCGAATTATACAAAGATGATGACCGAGGAACGGAAACGTTCTGATGAAGCATGGGAGAAAGCGTTACCTATAGTACTGAAAGAAGCAAAAGAAGGACGTCCTTATATCTCATGGGCTGGTCGTCCCTATGATTTGCCACAAGCTAGAATTCCCTCGTTTCCGGGTGCTGAAGGAGGTGGAATGTATAGTTTTGGTGGTCGTGGAGGTAAAGTAATTACGGTTACTAATCTGAATGATCGTGGTCCGGGTTCATTCCGCGAAGCTTGTGAGACAGGTGGTGCACGTATTATTGTATTCAATGTGGCTGGTATCATTCGTCTGGAATCTCCGATTATTGTTCGAGCACCTTACGTTACTATTGCCGGACAGACAGCACCGGGTGATGGTGTCTGCATTGCCGGAGAATCATTTTGGGTGGATACACACGACGTAGTTGTACGTCATATGAGATTCCGTCGTGGAGAAACAAAAGTATGGCATCGTGACGACTCTTTCGGTGGTAATCCGATTGGTAATATCATGATAGACCACTGTTCATGTACATGGGGACTGGACGAAAATATTTCTTTCTATCGTCATATGTACGATCCGAGTGAAGGCCAATATGAAAGCAAGGACTTGAAACTTCCGACAGTCAATGTGACTATTCAGAATACAATTTCTGCAAAAGCTCTGGATACCTATAATCATGCATTCGGTAGCACACTGGGAGGTGAGAACTGTGCATTTATGCGTAACCTTTGGGCCAGCAACTCTGGTCGCAATCCGTCTGTAGGCTGGAATGGAGTATTCAACTTCGTTAATAATGTAGTATTTAATTGGGTGCATCGTTCTTCTGATGGTGGCGATTATACCGCCATGTTCAATATGATCAATAACTATTATAAACCCGGTCCTGCTACTCCAAAGAATAATACGGTAGGCTGCCGTATTCTGAAACCGGAAGCCGGACGCAGTAAACTGAATTATAAGGTATACGGTCGCGTGTATGCTGATGGTAACGTTATGGAAGGCTATCCGGAAATCACGAAAGATAACTGGAATGGTGGTATCCAAATCGAGAGTCAGCCAAATACAGCCGGATATACTGAGAATATGCGGAGCTATGAGCCGTTTGCAATGCCTTATATCAAAATTACATCAGCTAATGATGCTTATGATTATGTGACAAAACATGTCGGTGCCAATATACCCTGCCGTGATATCGTGGACGAACGCATCATAGAAGAAGTAAAAACAGGTATTCCTTATTATGATAAGAAACTTGCGAAGGATGCTAATGGTGATCTTACAGGCCTGTCTCCTAAGTCAATGGGAGAGGACGGTCAGTTTAAATATCGTCGTTTACCCAAAGATTCTTATAAGATAGGTATCATTACTGATATTCGTCAGATGGGTGGTTTCCCCGAATACAAAGGGACTCCGTATGTAGATACTGATGGTGACGGTATGCCGGATGAATGGGAAATTGCTAATGGATTGAATCCGAATGATCCAAGTGATGCTAATAAAGATTGTACAGGTGATGGATATACGAATATTGAAAAGTATATCAATGGAATCAGTACAAAACACAAAGTAGACTGGAGAGATTTAAAAAATAACTACGATACATTGGCTGAGAAAGGAAAATTAATGTAATCTGCAACCGGTATCGGTATAAGATACCGGGACTGGGTTTCCTTTTGGCATATGGTATAAAAAATAAGATGAAATGAAAAAGATAGTTTTAATGTCTCTGTTGTTTCTTTGCGGTTGGATATCTGCTGGAGCAGTCGATTTGAACAAAGAGAATCGTGATCCGAAATATGTGGAGTCTATCGTCAACCGTTCGCAAAAGATTGTAGATAAACTCGGACTGACGGATGCAAAAGTGGCTGAAGATGTTTGTAATGTGATTGCCAATCGCTATTTCGAATTGAATGATATTTATGAAATACGGGATGCAAAGGTGAAGGCAGTCAAAGAATCGGGGTTGACCGGTGATGCGAAAAATGAAGCATTGAAGGCTGCTGAAAACGAAAAAGATGCGGCTTTGTACCGTTCTCATTTTGCCTTTCCGGCCAGCTTGTCTCTCTTCTTGAATGAAGAACAGATAGAAGCGGTGAAAGATGGAATGACTTATGGTGTGGTGAAAGTGACTTATGAAGCTACGCTTGATATGATTCCTTCTTTGAAAGAAGAAGAAAAGGTACAAATCTATGCCTGGTTGGTGGAAGCGCGTGAGTTTGCCATGGATGCGGAAAATTCAAATAAGAAACATGCGGCTTTCGGCAAGTACAAAGGACGTATCAACAATTATCTGGCCAAGAGGGGATATAATTTGACGAAAGAACGTGAAGAGTGGGCCAAACGTGTGAAAGCACGGGGAGGAACGCTGTAAAAGTATAGAATCCGGTAAAAAAAGGATTGGTAACCAATGAGATACTATAAAAAGAAGTGGAATTCTTTCCCATTATTAAATGGTTAGTTTGTTTGATGGAGGAAAAGGGTGGCTCGGAGAGTCGCCCTTTTTATCGTCTCTAAATTTTGATTCTGACGAATCTTCCAATCTATTTGAGTACAAATCCGGCTTTTCATCGTCTCTGTATAAAGGATATTAGTATAGTGTAAAAGAATCATAGAAATGGGAAAGTTAAGAAATACATTAGCTGCAATAAGCATCCTGCTTTTAGCTTCTTGTGGAGGGAATAAAGATTATTATATGTTCACTTCATTTCATGAGCCGGCTGATGAAGGTTTGAGATATCTGTATAGTGAAGACGGAATGCACTGGGACAGTATTCCCGGTGTTTGGCTGAAGCCGGAATTGGGACAACATCGCCTGATGCGCGACCCTTCCATGGTGCGTACGCCGGATGGTACTTATCATTTGGTATGGACCACCAGCTGGAAAGGGGATTTAGGCTTTGGTTATGCAAATTCCAAAGACTTGATTCACTGGTCGGAGCAACAAATGATTCCTGTAATGGCAGACGAACCGACCACTGTCAATGTATGGGCTCCGGAGATTTTTTATGATGACGAGAGCGAACAGTTTATGGTAGTATGGGCTTCATGTGTACCAGGTCGTTTTGAAAAGGGAATCGAAGAAGAAGAGAATAATCATCGTTTATACTACATCACTACAAAGGATTTTAAGACAGTATCCAAGGCGAAAGTATTATATGATCCCGGTTTCAGCTCGATTGACGCTGTCATTGTGAAGCGGGCAAAAAATGATTATGTAATGGTGCTCAAAGATAATACACGTCCCGAACGTAATCTGAAAATTGCTTTTTCTGACTCTCTGACAGGACCTTATTCGCCGTCATCACAACCATTTACCGAATCGTTTGTAGAGGGACCGACTGTCGAGAAATTAGGTGATGATTATCTGATCTATTTTGATGTTTATAAAAAGAAAATATACGGTGCCATGCGTACCCGTGATTTTAAGAACTTCACGGATATCACAGAAAGTGTGAGTGTGCCTGTCGGGCATAAACACGGAACCATCTTTAGAGCTTCAGAATCAGATGTTAAAACATTGCTGGAAGAAAGCAAGAAGAAATAAACTTAAACTAGATAAGTTGAATCCGGAATAAACTAAAACCTGAAATAAATCATGAACAACTCAACGAAGATTCTTCTTGTATTGGCTGCCGGATGGATGGCGACTACCATTCAGGCGCAGACTCCGCAGGACAGAATCCATTACACAGGAAAAGAATTATCGAATCGGACAATTGTCTCCGGTAGTGGGAGTGCATAATATTCAACTGGTGCGTGCCAACCGCGAGCATCCGGAAGCGTCGAACGGCAATGGATGGACTTACAACCATCAGCCTATGCTGGCTTACTGGAACGGTCAGTTTTATTATCAGTATCTGGCAGATCCGTCAGATGAACATGTACCACCTTCCCAAACGTTCCTCATGACCTCGAAAGACGGTTATCAATGGACAAATCCGGAAATAGTGTTTCCTCCTTACAAAGTGCCGGACGGATATACCAAAGAATCCCGTCCGGGTATGCAGGCAAAAGACTTGATTGCTATCATGCACCAGCGTGTAGGCTTTTATGTATCTAAGTCGGGCAGATTGATTACGATGGGAAATTACGGAGTAGCTTTGGATAAGAAAGATGATCCGAACGACGGAAACGGTATCGGTCGGGTAGTACGTGAGATAAAGAAGGACGGTTCGTTCGGACCGATTTATTTCATTTATTACAATCATGGATTTAACGAAAAGAATACCGATTATCCCTATTTTAAAAAGAGCAAAGACCGGGAATTCGTAAAGGCTTGCCAGGAAATACTGGATAATCCGCTTTATATGATGCAATGGGTAGAAGAAGCTGACCGTGAAGATCCGATCATTCCACTGAAAAAAGGATATAAAGCGTTCAACTGCTATACATTGCCCGATGGACGCATTGCGAGTCTTTGGAAACACGCTTTGACTTCGATCAGTGAAGATGGGGGACATACCTGGGCAGAACCTGTGCTTCGTGCAAAAGGATTTGTCAACAGTAATGCAAAAATCTGGGGACAACGTCTGAGCGATGGAACCTATGCTACGGTTTATAATCCGTCGGAATTCCGCTGGCCGTTGGCTATTTCGTTGAGTAAGGACGGATTGGAGTATACTACATTAAACTTGGTACATGGTGAAATTACTCCGATGCGCTATGGAGGAAATTACAAATCATATGGTCCTCAATATCCCCGTGGCATTCAGGAAGGAAACGGAGTGCCTGCAGATGGTGATTTATGGGTTTCATATAGCGTGAATAAAGAAGATATGTGGATTTCCCGCATTCCTGTTCCGGTACAGATTAATGCTTCTGCACACGCGGATGATGATTTTTCAAAGTCGGGATCAATAGCTGAGTTGACCAATTGGAATATTTATTCTCCGGTTTGGGCACCCGTTTCTTTAGAAGGAGAATGGTTGAAGCTACAAGATAAAGATCCCTTCGACTATGCGAAGGTAGAACGTAAGATTCCGGCTTCGAAAGAATTGAAAGTCTCATTTGATTTGTCGGCAGGACAGAATGATAAAGGTATACTTCAGATTGATTTCCTGGATGAGAACAGCATTGCCTGTTCACGATTGGAACTCACTCCGGACGGTATTTTCCGTATGAAAGGTGGTTCACGTTTTGCAAATATGATGAACTATGAAGCAGGAAAGACTTATCATGTAGAAGCTGTTCTTTCGACTGCCGATCGTAATATTCAAGTGTATGTGGATGGTAAGAGGGTAGGGCTGCGTATGTTCTATGCTCCGGTAGCAACGATTGAACGGATTGTTTTCCGTACCGGAGAAATGCGTACATTCCCGACTGTGGATACTCCTGCTGACCAAACCTATGATTTGCCCGATGCAGGCGGACAGGAACCATTGGCAGAATATCGTATAGCCAATGTGAAGACTTCGTCCACCGATAAGGACGCTTCTTCCGCTTTTTTGAAATATGCAGACTTTAGTCATTATGCAGAATCTTTCAATGGCATGGAAGATGAAAATATTGTTCAGGCTATTCCCAATGCCAAGGCTTCGGAATGGATGGAAGAAAATATCCCTTTGTTTGAATGCCCGCAGCGTAATTTTGAAGAAATGTATTATTATCGTTGGTGGTCATTGCGTAAGCATATCAAGGAGACTCCCGTCGGATATGGTATGACCGAGTTTCTGGTTCAGCGTTCTTATTCGGATAAGTATAACCTGATTGCCTGTGCTATCGGACATCATATTTATGAAAGTCGTTGGCTGCGTGATCCGAAATATCTGGATCAGATTATCCATACATGGTATCGTGGCAATGATGGAGGACCGATGAAGAAGATGGATAAGTTCAGTTCATGGAATGCAGATGCTGTACTGGCACGCTATATGGTGGATGGCGATAAAGATTTCATGCTGGATATGACGAAGGATCTGGAAACGGAATATCAGCGTTGGGAACGTACCAACCGTTTGAAGAACGGACTGTATTGGCAGGGTGATGTACAGGATGGCATGGAGGAATCCATCAGTGGCGGCCGAAATAAGAAATATGCCCGTCCGACGATTAACAGCTATATGTATGGTAATGCAAAAGCCCTTTCGATAATGGGAATCCTTTCCGGTGATGAAGGAATGGCTATGAGGTATGGTATGAGAGCGGATACATTAAAGAGTCTCGTAGAAAACGATTTATGGAATACACGCCATCAGTTCTTTGAAACGATGCGTACTGACTCTTCCGCCAATGTGCGCGAGGCAATCGGATATATTCCGTGGTATTTCAATTTACCGGATACAACAAAGAAATATGAAGTTGCCTGGAAAGAAATTATGGATGAGAAAGGATTTTCTGCTCCTTATGGATTGACTACGGCAGAACGCCGTCATCCGGAATTCCGCACACGCGGAGTCGGTAAATGTGAATGGGACGGGGCTATCTGGCCGTTTGCTTCTGCACAGACGTTAACTGCAATGGCTAATTTCATGAATAATTATCCTCAGACCGTTTTGTCTGACAGCGTATATTTCCGTCAGATGGAATTGTATGTAGAGTCGCAGTATCATCGTGGACGTCCATATATTGGCGAGTATCTGGACGAAGTAACCGGATATTGGCTGAAAGGCGATCAGGAGCGTAGTCGCTATTACAATCATTCTACTTTCAATGATTTGATGATTACCGGATTGATTGGACTTCGTCCGCGTCTGGATGATACGATAGAGATTAATCCGCTGATTCCGGCAGATAAATGGGATTGGTTCTGTCTGGATAATGTTTTATATCATGGTCATAATCTGACGATTCTTTGGGATAAGAATGGCGATCGTTATCATTGTGGAAAGGGATTGCGTATCTTTGTGAATGGAAAAGAAGCAGGACATGCAGATACGTTGACAAGACTTGTTTGCGAGAATGCATTAAAGTGATATATTTATAACAGATAAGAGACAGAGCAATAATGACTTTTAAGAAATATCTTCTTCTTCTACTTTGTCTGCCATGCTTCGTACAGGCAAAGAATATAACGATCAGCCGCCTTACCTGCGAAATGCAGGAAGGGCTGGTGGTCGTTGAAAGCTGTCCCCGTTTGGGATGGGCAATGGAATCACCGGAGAATGGCACGAGACAGACTGCTTATGAAATAGAGATTAGGGAGGCTTTTACCGGACGTTCCGTCTGGAATAGTGGAAAGGTTACTTCTTCACAGAGTCAGCTGGTTCCGACTGAAGGAGCGGATATATGTCTGAATAATCCATTTAATTATAGTTGGCGTGTGCGTGTCTGGGATGAGACGGATACTCCTTCCGAATGGAGTCAGGAAGCAAAATTCCGTTTGGCATCCGATGACCTTTCTTCAGGGAAATGGATCAGCGCCATCACTCGTAAGGATTCTCACCTTCCCGAAGGGCGAAAGTTTCATGGTGGCGAATTGAAGAAACCGGAGGTGAAAGCTGCTTGGGAAGCGGTAGATACTTTGGCAAAGAAAAGTATTTGCTTGCGAAGAACGTTTCAGACAGGAGAGGCAAAAGGGAAGAATGCGAATCGGAAATCCGGAAAGAAAATCGTGGAAGCTACTGCGTATGTTTGTGGCCTGGGATTCTATGAGTTTTCTCTGAATGGCAAAAAAATAGGAGATAGTGAATTTGCTCCGCTTTGGAGCGATTATGATAAGAGTGTTTATTATAATACATACGATGTAACGGAGCAGTTACAGGATGGTGAGAATGTTGTAGGAATCTTATTGGGGAATGGATTCTACAATGTACAGGGAGGGCGCTATCGCAAATTGCAGATTAGTTTTGGTCCTCCCACACTTTTATTTGAATTAGTAATCAATTATGAGGATGGAACACGCGAGACGATCCGTTCGGATCATGAGTGGAAATATGATCTGAGTCCGATAACCTTTAATTGTATTTATGGAGGGGAAGATTATGATGCCCGTCGCGAACAGAAAGGATGGAATCAAGTTGGTTTCAATGATAGTCATTGGCGTCCGGTAGTGGTTCAGGAAGCGCCGAAAGGAGTGCTCCGTTCGCAGATGGCACCTCCGGTGAAGATTATGGAACGGTATGATATTCAGAAAGTAACCAAGTTGAATTCAGAACAGGTGATGGCTGCTTCCAAATCTACCAAACGAACAGTAGACCCTTCTGCAGTTGTGTTGGATATGGGACAGAATCTGGCCGGTTTTCCGGAGATAACCGTACGTGGTAAACGAGGACAGAAAGTCACCTTGATAGTAGCGGAAGCATTGATGGATGAAGGAGCTTGTAATCAGCGTCAGACAGGGCGTCAGCATTATTATGAATATACACTGAAAGGTGAAGGTGACGAAATCTGGCATCCTCGTTTTTCATATTATGGTTTTCGGTACATTCAGGTAGAAGGTGCTGTATTGAAAGGGCAGAAAAATCCTCAGAAACTGCCTGTCCTTAAAAACATTCAATCCTGTTTTATCTATAATTCGGCAAAGAAAGTCTCTACATTCGAATCTTCCAACCGAATATTCAATGCAGCTCATCGATTGATTGAGAAGGCGGTTCGCAGTAATATGCAATCCGTATTTACTGATTGTCCGCATCGGGAGAAACTCGGATGGCTGGAACAGGTGCACCTTAATGGACCGGGACTGCTCTATAATTATGATCTGACAGCCTATGCTCCACAGATTATGCAGAATATGGCAGACGCCCAGCATCCGAATGGGGCAATGCCCACAACGGCTCCGGAGTATGTAGTCTTTGAAGGTCCCGGAATGGATGCTTTTGCCGAATCCCCGGAGTGGGGAGGTTCACTGGTTATTTTCCCGTTTATGTACTATGAAACTTACGGGGATGATTCTTTGATTAAGAAGTATTATCAGCATATGCGTCGTTACACTGACTATCTTAAGACTCGGGCAGATAACGGTATTCTTTCTTTCGGATTGGGTGACTGGTATGATTATGGAGATTTCCGCGCCGGATTCTCCCGTAATACACCTGTTCCGTTGGTGGCTACGGCACATTATTATATGACTGTCATGTATCTGATAAAGGCTGCCCGAATGGTAGGCAATGAATTGGCATACGATATAATGGTAGCGTTTAACAAACGGTTCCTGGATAGTAATACAGCACAATATGGTACAGGGAGTCAAGCTAGTAATGCACTTCCCATCTTCCTTCAGATGATTCAAAGTACAGGAGATAAAGGAGATTACACGCCGGATGCAAGTCTGGCTGCCAAAGTGTTGACGAATCTGATTAAAGATGTGGAATCGCACGGCAATCGTTTGACCACGGGAGATGTGGGAAACCGCTATCTGATTCAGACATTGGCACGTAATGGACAGCATGAGCTTATTTATAAGATGTTCAATCATGAAGAAGCTCCCGGATATGGCTTCCAGTTGAAGTTTGGTGCAACTACATTGACGGAGCAGTGGGACCCGCGTCAGGGTTCTTCATGGAATCATTTCATGATGGGACAGATTGATGAGTGGTTCTTTAATTCATTGATTGGTATTCGTCCGTCTACAACATTATCAGCTTCTGTAAATGAAAAGGATGAGCCAATGCAAGGTTATCAGAAATTTGTCATTGCTCCGAAGCCGGTAGGAGACTTGAAATACGTTAAATCAACTTATGAGACTCTTTACGGTACGATTCTGGTAGACTGGACTCGTCAGAGCGGTACTTTTACTCTGAATGTATCTGTACCGGTGAATACCACTGCTATCGTTTATCTTCCGGGTGAAAAAGAACCGAAAGAAGTACAAAGCGGGACATATAAGTTTGTTGCTGCCGAATAAGATATAAAAAAGAAGAACTATTTAATAATATAGAATATGAATTTACGAATCACTCTTTTGGCTTTTCTTTGCCTTTGCGCAACAGCGATCCTTCGTGCCGAACGCGTTGATATGTTGAAAGCGGGTGCAAAAGCAAATGGGAAAGCTCTCAATACAAAGCTGATAAATTCAACGATTGACCGTTTGAATCGTGGAGGCGGAGGTACGCTCTTTTTTCCTGCCGGAACGTATCTGACGGGAAGTATCCATCTGAAAAGTAACATTACACTGGAACTGGAAGCCGGAGCTACCCTGCTTTTTTCAGACAACTTTGATGATTATCTTCCTTTTGTAGAAGTACGTCACGAAGGAGTCATGATGAAAAGTTTCCAGCCGTTAATCTATGCGGTTGATGCGGAAAATATTACTATTAAGGGAGAAGGTACACTGGATGGTCAAGGTAAGAAGTGGTGGATGGAGTTCTTTCGTGTAATGATTGACCTAAAAGATAATGGTATGCGTGATATTAATAAATATCAGCCGATGTGGGATGCTCAGAATGATACGACTGCCATCTATGCAGAGACGAATAAAGATTATGTCAGCACTTTGCAGCGTCGTTTTTTCCGCCCTCCGTTCATTCAGCCTGTTCGTTGCAAGAAGGTGAAGATTGAAGGAGTGAAAATTGTCAATTCTCCTTTCTGGACTGTTAATCCGGAGTTTTGTGATAATGTGACCATCAAAGGGATCACAATAAATAATGTCCCTTCTCCCAACACGGATGGAATCAATCCTGAATCCTGCCGGAATGTACATATCAGTGATTGCCATATTTCTGTAGGCGATGACTGCATTACGATTAAATCCGGAAGAGACGCACAAGCCCGCCGCTTGGGAGTACCGTGTGAGAATATTACTATTACCAATTGTACGATGCTTTCCGGTCATGGTGGTGTAGTGATCGGCAGTGAAATGAGTGGTAGTGTGCGTAAGGTCACGATCTCTAACTGTGTATTTGACGGAACCGATCGTGGTATCCGCATCAAGTCAACCCGTGGAAGGGGAGGAGTCGTAGAGGATATCCGTGTCAGTAATATCGTAATGAGTAACATCAAGCAGGAGGCTGTCGTCTTGAATCTGAAATACAGCCAAATGCCTGCAGAAGCAAAGAGTGAGCGTACTCCGATATTTCGTAATGTTCATATCAGCGGTATGACTGTGACGGATGTAAAGACTCCGATTAAAATAGTAGGACTGGAAGAAGCTCCGATTTCTGACATTGTATTGCGTGACATCCATATTCAGGGAGCCAGACAGAAGTGTATCTTTGAAGATTGTGAACGTATCACTATGGATGACGTAATTATTAACGGTGAAGAAATGAAACTGAAATAAACCTCTTGGGAGGTTACATCTTTATAAATATAAGAAAATGAAACGAATCCTTTTCTCATTGCTTCTCGCTGCATCTCTTTCGGCAGAAGCACAGACGCAGACATACGAGACGGAATTTGCCCGTCCCTTGAATGAAGTATTGACAGATATTCAAAATCGTTTCGGAATCCGTCTGAAATATGATATCGATACGGTAGGGAAGATTTTGCCTTATGCTGATTTCCGTATTCGCCCTTATTCTGTAGAAGAATCTTTGACGAATGTATTGTCACCATTCGATTATAAATTTGTCAGACAGAGCGGTAATCTATATAAGTTGAAGGCTTATGAATATCCTCGTCGTACAGATGCTGACGGAGAAAAAATGCTGGCTTATCTCAATACGCTTTATGCGGATAAGCAGGCTTTTGAACTTCGTGCCGATTCACTGAGAAAAGAGGTCCGTCAACGTTTGGGGATCGATACTTTATTGGCTCAATGTGTAAACTCAACCCCCATTCTATCGAAAATACGGAAGTTTGATGGCTATACTGTGCAGAATTTCGCACTTGAAACACTTCCGGGACTGTATGTTTGCGGGTCTGTTTATACGCCTCAATCGAAAGGGAAACACGCTCTGATTATTTGTCCGAACGGACATTTTGGTGGCGGTCGTTATCGGGAAGATCAGCAGCAGCGTATGGGTACATTAGCTCGTATGGGAGCTGTTTGTGTCGATTATGATTTGTTTGGCTGGGGAGAATCAATTCTCCAGGTGGGAAGTACGGCGCATCGCAGTAGTGCGGCACATACTATTCAGGCAATGAATGGATTGTTGATTCTCGATTATATGCTCGCTTCCCGTAAAGATATCGATACCAAGCGTATTGGTGCCAACGGTGGTTCCGGTGGTGGAACGCATACTGTACTACTGACAACGTTGGATGACCGTTTTACTGCTTCTGCCCCGGTGGTTAGTCTGGCTTCTCATTTCGATGGCGGTTGTCCTTGTGAAAGCGGTATGCCTATTCAGTTATCGGCAGGAGGTACTTGTAATGCTGAACTGGCTGCAACATTCGCTCCCCGTCCGCAATTAGTGGTTTCTGATGGCGGGGACTGGACAGCAAGTGTTCCTGCACTTGAATTTCCGTATTTGCAGCGTATCTATGGATTCTATGATGCGAAAGACAACGTGACGAACGTTCATCTTCCCAAAGAAAAACATGATTTCGGTCCGAATAAAAGAAATGCAGTCTATGATTTCTTTGCCGAAGTCTTCGATTTAGATAAAAAGATGTTGGATGAGAGTAAAGTAACTATCGAACCGGAGTCTGCCATGTACAGCTTTGGAGAGAAAGGGGAGCTACTACCGGAAAATGCAATTCGTTCGTTCGACAAGGTGGCTGCTTATTTTGATAAGAAGGCTTTTGCCAAATTGAAATCGGATGCTTCTCTTGAAAAGAAAGCAATGGAATGGGTAGCTTCACTCAATCTGGATGATGAAAAGAAATCAGGTTTTGCGGTGACGACTATTTATAATCATCTTCGCCAGGTTCGAGACTGGCATAATGATCATCCATACACGACAATACCTGCGGGTATCAATCCTACAACGGGCAAACCGTTAACTCAGCTCGAACGTGAGATAATAGCAGACTCAGCTATGCCCAAGGAGGTTCATGAAAGACTGATGAAAGGGCTGCGCAGAGTACTGACGGAAGAACAAGTTGAGCAGATTTTAGATAAATATACAGTTGGCAAAGTCGCTTTTACCATGAAAGGGTATCAGGAGATTGTTCCTGATATGACGGAGGAAGAAACAGCCTTTATACTTGAACAGCTGAAACTGGCTCGCGAACAAGCTGTTGATTACAAAAGCATGAAACAGATATCTGCTATCTTTAAAGCTTATAAAACGAAGATCGAACTGTATTTCTATGAACATGGCCGTAACTGGCGCCAAATGTATAAAGACTATGCAGAAAAGCGAAAGGCGGAAAAAGCAAAAGAAGGGAAATAGAGAATCAAAGATCCTTTTTTATTAATGCGTACTATAAGCAGCAATACCTCTGACATAGAGAGGATTGCTGCTTTTTGCTTCATTTACTTCTAGAATAATAGAGCTGGTCGGACATCTTTTATTGCAGAAAATGTGTTATATTGTGGACAGCTAATAAAAACGTATATTATATGGATAAGCAAAAAGTAGCATTAGTCCTTTCTATGGGTGGCGCACGTGGTATTGCGCATATTGGAGTCATTGAAGAATTGTTACGTCATAATTTCGAGATAACTTCTATTGCCGGAAGCTCGATGGGAGCGATGGTAGGCGCAATGTATGCTTCGGGAAAACTGGAGGAATGTAAAGAATGGCTCTATAGCTGGGATAAACGTAAGATGTGGGAACTGGCGGATCTGACATTAAGTCGGGACGGCTTGGTGAAGGGGGATCGTTTTATCAAAGAACTGAAGCAGATTATTCCCGTTATGAATATTGAAGATTTGCCTATACCATACGTGGCAATGGCTACTGATATTGTTTGCGATCAGGAAGTGAGGTTCGATAGTGGTAATTTGTATGATGCTATTCGTGCTACTATTTCTATACCGATGCTCTTCCGGCCTTTACGGAAAGATGGTATGGTTCTGATTGACGGAGGAATACTGAATCCCCTTCCGCTGAATCAGGTGCATCGTACGGAAGGGGATATTCTGATAGCAGTCGATGTCAATGCTCCGATTGATTGCGGTAAGAAAAAGAAAATGAGTCCTTATAACTTGTTGACAGAATCTTCAAGAATGATGATGCAGCAAATTACCCGTTATCAGGTAGAACGTTGTCAGCCGGATATCTTAATTCAGATGTCCGGCAATGCTTATGATATGCTGGAGTTCCATCATGCAGCTTCTATTGTGGAGACGGGAATAGAGATTACCCGGGATGCGTTGAATACAGAACTTTATTCCGTATAAATCATTTTTTTCGTCATACCTCCGTCAATGGTTATATTCTCACCGTTGATAAAATCATTCTCATCCCGGCAGAGAAATAAACACATACGGGCAATATCTTCCGGTTTGCCCACTCGTCGGGAAGGATGCTGAGAATGGTCTTCCGGTCGGAGTTGATCATAATTTTGTGTTTGTATCCATCCCGGAGCAATGGAGTTTACTGTGATATTCCATTCGGATAATGATAAAGCTAATGCATGAGTCAGAGAATAGATACCACCTTTGGAAGCTGCATAACCTTCACTTCCCGGTTCACTCATCAAATAACGTGTTGAGCAGATATTAATGATTCTTCCATAAGGATTAGAATCAGACTGTGCCTTACGATGAATGGCAAGTAACCGTGAAGTAATAAATACAGGACGAAGATTGACGGAAAGAATCTTGTCGAAATCTTCGACACTTGTTTCTGTAATGGAAGAAAATTTGCTGATACCGACATTGTTGATGACGATGTCAATGTCCTTCCATTCATCCAATATCTGTTGCATACAGCTTTCAAGTGCTTCTTTATCACTAACGTCAACAGGATGAAATATGGCTCCGGTATCTCTTGCCGTTTGTTGACCGGACACAGCATTAATGTCACAGAAGGCTACTTGATGTCCGTCTTTACAGAATGCTTCTACTATTGCTCTCCCTATGCCTTCCGCTCCGCCTGTCACGAATATTCTTTTTTTCAGGCTGTCCGACTTTGAAACAATTTCACCTGCTACCTCCGTTTTGACTTGACTGCTGGTAGTCGTTTTCTTTTTCCCATATTTCTGTGCCTGTTTCCAAGCTGCTTTTCTGGCCTCGTATTGCTCTTGTTGTCTTTCTATATAATTATCTGCCATGAATTCTTCATTTTTAAATCTGAGGAACAAAAATACTATATTTATTCGAAAAGGCAAAATTAGTCAGAAGCCATTATGATGACTATTGAAAATCAGTATTTTGTTTGAAACCCCAGCAGTTTTAACCCTAAAAACTAACTATAATAATATCCTTGCTTAGGGGGTATATTTTGAATAAGTAATCTCCAAATAATCTATAAGATTAAT
>OKHY01000358.1_pt1 | contig 15468 bp, 10 predicted proteins | sample 1611821 | NCBI WGS metagenome assembly OKHY01 (sample SAMN04436773, study PRJEB24849) | human gut metagenome | biome: human gut; feature: NICU; material: stool | host: Homo sapiens | place: USA: Saint Louis, MO | collected 2011-04-29
ATCGAGGAATGTTTGGAAAGTCTGCTTGTAGCTATCGCTGACGGGGATATAATGCTGATCGCAGTTGCGCCCGTCTCATTGTCGGCGCAGGAATCGTTTATTCAGAAGATCGAAAAAAATAAGTCCGTCAGCGGAATAAAGTTGCTCGACACCAGCCGCTTCCCGGAAAAGTATGTAATGTACCTGACTCAGCCGCTGGATCATCGACATCCCGAAAAGGGAAGTTTCCGCCAGCGGGTGATTGTGGGACACGTCGGTTATGACCGTCCCACAGTGATTGTCACTGAAGGATATGGGGCAGGGTATGCTTTGCGCCCCACTTATCGGGAAGAACTTTCTGAATTGTTCGATGCCAATATGATCTTTGTGGAGCATCGCTACTTTCTCGAATCCACTCCCGAACCGTGCGACTGGCAATACCTGACCGCAGAGAATTCTGCCGAGGATTTGCATGCCGTGACAACCGCTTTCAAGACTTTATATCCTGGCAAATGGATCAGTACGGGGATCAGCAAGGGTGGGCAGACCTCCTTATTATACCGTGTTTTCTTCCCCGACGATGTGGATGTTTCCGTGCCTTATGTTGCTCCTCTTTGTTATGCGCGTGAAGACGGTCGGCACGAACCTTTCCTCCGCCGGGTAGGTACGGAAGCCGATAGGAAAAAAATAGAAGATTTCCAGTTGGAAGTATTGAAGCGAAAGGCTCGTTTGTTGCCCCGTTTTGAAAAAATGTGTACTGAAAAGAACTATACATTCCGCGCTCCTCTGGAAGAAATATACGATTTCTGTGTGCTGGAATACTCTTTCTCTATCTGGCAATGGGGAACGGATATCCGTAGTATACCGGAAACCTCGGCTTCTGACGATACACTGCTGGATCATTTGCTGGCAATCAGCGGACCTTCTTATTTTATAGTAGACAGCCCGACTCTTTCTTTCTTCGTGCAGGCTGCCCGCGAATTGGGGTATTATGGATACGATATCGCTCCTTTTAAACCTTACCTTTCTATAAAGACCAGCAAGGATTATCTGAGAAGACTGATGTTGCCGGAAGATATGCGGAAGATGAAATTCGATAAGACATTGAGCAATAAGATTGTGCGGTTCTTGAAGAAGAACGATCCGAAGATGATTTTTATCTATGGTCAGAATGATCCCTGGACAGCTGCCGGAGTAACATGGCTGAAGAATAAAAAGAATATTCATGTTTTTGTAGAGCCGGGAGGCAGTCATCTTGCACGCATCGGTACAATGTCCGAAGATCAGAAGCAGAAAGTGATGTCTCTTCTTAGAGGGTGGCTTGAAGAATGACGAAACGAGAAACGGTGAACAACCTGTAATATATGAACAGGCGGTTCACCGTTTTATTCTTCTGCAAGCCGATATTACATGTATCGGGCTGCTTGATTTAGGAATCTACCGATTCGAATAGCGGTTTCAGTAATTCCGGTATTTCCACTTTTTCAAGTGCTAATTGTCGGACTAGTTTTTTACCGCTCTGACTGAGATGGAACTGCATCAGTCTCCGGTCCTCTTCTCCGAGTGTTCTGACAATCAGTTCTTTTTCTTCCAGAATCCGGAGCATCTTTGAAGCGTGCGAGGGTGTCAGCTCCGTTCGTTTGGACAGGCTCGTGGCCGTCATATTATTGGGCGAGGCTTCTTGCAGGGCACATAATATCATCGCTTCATTTAATGATACCTGATACACTTTTTCAAATGCATCTTCAAATCTTGCCATTGCTTTGAATACATCGCGCATTACACATATTGTCTTCATATGCTACTTGTTTTTTTGTTTGTTCTTTTTCTATATAAACAGGTTGATATTTGCATTATCCGCCCGTTCCATGTATGTTGCTACTCCGCCTATTGTCACTTCGTCCAGAAGTTCTTCCTGTTTCACTCCCATGACGTCCATGGACATTTGGCAGGCGATAAATTCCACACCGTTCTCCAGAGCTTGTTGGCGTAAGGACTCCAGAGAGTCGATTCCTTTCCGGTTCATGATGTATCGCATCATTTTTCCTCCTATTCCTCCCATGCTCATTTTAGAGAGTTTCAGCTTTCGGGAACTGGAAGGGAGCATCATGCCGAACATTTTTCCAAAGATATCTTTTTCGACGTTCGGCTTATGCAGCTTCTTGATAACGTTCAGTCCCCAGAAGGTGAAAAAGATCGTTACCTTTTGTCCGGTGGCAGCTGCGCCATTAGCGAGCACAAAGGTAGCTAAAGCTTTGTCTAAATCATCACTGAACATGATGAAAGTTTTTCCTTTGCCTTCACAGGAGGTAACAATATTGCAGGATTTAGGTTCGCCCTTTTCGATCACTACTACAGATTTTCCTCCTGCTGTTTCTTTGGAAATCAACTGATTTCCTGTCGAGTTGCACCATGCGGCAGCATCACGCGGGAATCCCGGATCGGTTGAGGTAATTTCTACCCGGTCGCCGGAAACCAGCGAATCCATTGTCTTTTTCATTTTCAGAATCGGCCCCGGACATTGCAGTCCGCAAGCGTCTACACGGATTGTCTTCACTGCTTCAACTGGTGAAACTGTCTTTTGAGGTTGCGCATCTGCCGGCTGTTGTATGTTTGCGTTCGGTTGTGCAGGTACTTCGTTCTCACTTTCTTCTCTCAGGATGATGGGTGCTGCGGCAGCGTGGTATGTTTTCAATCCTCCGGAAAGGTTGCGTACCTTTTCAAATCCATGCTGTACCAGAATGCGATAAGCAAGGTATCCTCTGAGGCCGACGGCACAGAATGTATAGATCATCTTGTCTTTCGGCAGTTCATCCAGCCGGTCACGCAGTTCGTCCAGCGGAATGTTCACTGCACCCGGCAGTGTATTGAGCGAGAATTCGTCAGGAGTACGTACATCCAGCAGGAAATTGTTTTCCATCTCGATATCCCTCAACTGTCTCCAATAGACGGGTTGTACTTTCCCAGTTATGATGTTTTCGGCTACGTATCCTGCAACGGCTACCGGATCTTTGGCAGAAGAGAACGGAGGGGCGTAAGCCTGCTCCACTTTCATCAGATCATAGATCGTACCTTCATGCTTGATGACAAGCGCGATTTCGTCAATGCGTTTGTCTACACCGTCATAGCCGACGATCTGTCCGCCGTACAGTTTACCTGTCTTCGGGTCGAAAGTGATTTTAATACTCATCGGCATGGCATCCGGGTAATATCCTGCGTGAGAGGACGGATGGATGGTCGAAGACATATAATTGATTTCTGCCTGCCGCAATCGTTTGCCGGGTAATCCGGTAGAAGCAACAGTCATGTCGAATACTTTTGCAATGGAAGTTCCGATGGCTCCTTCATAAGGGATGTGTGCTCCCTGAATGTTGTCTGCGACAATTCGTCCCTGACGATTGGCGGGACCAGCAAGGTAATTGAGCCACGGTTTTCCGGTGATCGGGTGGCGGAATTCGATAGCGTCACCGATGGCGTAAATCGATTCGTCCGACGTTTGCAGGTAGTCGTTGACGGCGATTCCTCCGGCTTCGCCGATCTTCAGCTCTGCGGCACGTGCCAGTGTCGTTTCCGGACGTACGCCGATGGAAAGTATAACGATGTCGGCAGAGATGGACTGTCCGTTCTTGAAGATGACTTTCAATCCTTTTCCGTCTCTTTCGAAAGAGGCTACTGCCTGCTCCAGATACAGGTTCACTCCTTTGTCCATCAAATGCTGGTGTACAAGGGATGCCATGGAGAAGTCGATGGGAGCCATCACTTGATTTCCCATTTCCACAATAGAAACTTTAGCTCCTTGTGCGTGCAGGTTCTCTGCCATTTCCAGCCCGATAAATCCGGCTCCGATGACAACAGCCTTTCGGGGAGCATGACTGTTGATATATTCTTTGATTCGGTCTGTGTCGGCTACATTCCTGAGTGTGAAGATTCCGTTCAGGTCGATTCCCGGCAGGGGAGGACGTACAGGGGAGGCTCCGGTCGATATCAGTAATTTGTCGTAGCTTTCCTCGTAAGTGTCTCCGCTACTTTGTCTTACCGTTACTGTTTTTCTCTTCCGGTCGATGAAGATTACTTCATTTTCAGTTCGTACGTCTACACGAAAGCGCGTAGAAAATGCTTCGGGCGTCTGTACAAACAGTTTTTCCCGTTCTTTGATCACGCCTCCGATGTAATACGGCAGTCCGCAATTGGCATAAGAGATATACTTTCCTTTTTCTAAAAGGATGATTTCAGCTGCTTCGTTTGTGCGTCTGATCCGGGCAGCAGTGGTAGCTCCTCCGGCAACGCCTCCAATAATAATGATCTTCATAAGTTTGTTGCGTAAATAGTTTCCTGTGGAAATAACAATAAAGTAGGGAGAATTGTTCTCGGATCATAGAAAAAAGACTTATATTTGCGCACCCTGTTTGTCTTTCTTCATTTTTTATAAATTAATTATGAGTAAAATTCTTATCATTGACGATGAGGTTCAGATTCGTAGCCTGTTGGCTCGTATGCTCGGACTGGAGGGTTATGAGGTGTGTCAGGCGGGTGATTGCAAGGCAGCTATCAGGCAGTTGGAAATTCAACAGCCGGATGTGGCTTTGTGTGATGTCTTTCTTCCCGATGGAAACGGGGTCGATCTGGTGTTGAACATTAAAAAGACAGCTCCGAATGTGGAAGTCATTCTTCTTACCGCTCACGGTAATATACCCGACGGAGTGCAGGCAATCAAGAACGGTGCATTTGATTATATAACCAAAGGGGACGATAATAATAAGATTATCCCTCTGATCAGTCGTGCCGTTGAGAAGGCTAAGATGAATGTCCGGTTAGAGAAACTGGAAAAGAAAGTCAGTCAGCTATATTCTTTTGATTCCATTCTGGGAGAATCGAAAGTGCTGAAAGAAGCTGTTATGCTGGCACAGAAGGTTTCGGTGACTGATGTTCCGGTGTTGTTGACCGGAGAAACGGGGACCGGAAAAGAAGTATTTGCACAAGCCATACATTATAATAGTAAGCGGAGCAAACAGAGCTTTGTTGCCGTGAACTGTTCGTCTTTCAGTAAGGAACTGCTGGAGAGTGAAATGTTCGGGCATAAAGCCGGGTCCTTCACCGGAGCTTTGAAGGACAAGAAAGGACTCTTCGAAGAAGCCAACAACGGTACGATCTTTTTGGATGAAATCGGAGAAATGGCTTTTGAACTACAGGCCAAATTGCTGCGTATTCTCGAAACAGGCGAATATATAAAGATAGGAGATACGAAACCGACGCACGTGAATGTTCGTATTATTGCTGCTACCAACCGCAATCTGACAGAGGAAATCAAAGCGGGACGTTTCCGTGAAGACCTGTTTTATCGTCTTTCGGTATTTCAGGTACATCTGCCGGCACTTCGCGAACGTACCGGTGATATCAGAATTCTTGCCACTGCCTTTGCAAAGAGCTTTTCCGAGAAACTTTCGTATACGGTCAATGAGATGACTCCTGCTTTTCTTCATGCGTTGGAACAGCAACCCTGGAAAGGAAATATCCGTGAATTGCGGAATGTGATAGAACGGAGTCTGATTGTCTGCGAAGGCGGGCATCTGGATGTGTGCGATCTTCCGTTGGAGATTCAGAATACTCATTATGAATGTTCGGATGATAATATCGGTAGTTTTGAACTGGCTGCTATGGAACGAAGGCATATTGCCCGCGTCCTGGAATATACGAAAGGCAACAAGACGGAAACTGCCCGCTTGCTGAAGATCGGTCTTACCACTTTGTACAGGAAGATAGAGGAATACAAAATATAATAATATGACTATCTGATTTCTTTTTTAGGGGTATATGAGCGATTAATCGTTCATATACTGATCTGTAATGTGAAAAAGAAATAGAAGATATGAATATTTGGAAGACTACACTGTTACTTGTTTTATTATTTACTGGTATCACCGTTCATGCACAAAAAGTAAAAATTTCATTGAATAGTGATGGAAATCTGACGATATGGAAAGTGAAAGCTCAGGCAGAAATTGAGCATCCTTCTGATATGATGACTACCCGATATGACACGAGGGATTGGGTCAAAGCAACTGTGCCGGGAACGGTGTTTGGTTCGTATGTATTAGAAGGACTGGAGCCTGATCCGAATTTTGCTGATAATGCGTATAAAGTCGATAAAGCAAAATATGACCGTAACTTCTGGTATCGTACAGAGTTTAATTCGCCGGAGGTGGAAAACGGAGAAAGAGTATGGCTAAATTTTGAAGGGGTTAACCGTAAAGGAGAAATATTCTTTAATGGGACGCGTCTCGGGTTGCTTGATGGATTTATGCATCGGGGGAATTTCGATATAACCGATTTGCTGTCAAAAAACGGTAAGAATGTGCTTGCCGTCCTTGTGCATTGGGTAGGCACTCCGGTTCCCAATTATGCAAGTCCTACTTATATGTCATGTGCCGGCTGGGATTGGATGCCTTATGTTCCCGGTCTTCTGACTGGTATTACTGACGACGTCTATTTGACAAAAAACGGCGAAGTGTCTATCGTCGATCCTTGGATACGTTCGAAAGTTCCTTCTAAAAACAAAGCGGTTTTAAGCTTGCAGTTGGAACTACGGAATCATACAGATATAGAGCAGAAAGGAGTGTTGAAAGGTATCATTCAGCCGGGCAACATTGAATTTACCGAAGATTTGGTAATTGAGGCAGGCAAACAGCGGACTTTTCTTCTGGATGATAGCAAGTTCAGTCAATTTATAATTCAGAATCCTGCTTTGTGGTGGCCTAATGGTTACGGACAGCCAAATCTTTATACCTGCGAACTGACTTATATGGTGAATGGTAAGGCTTCTGATAAACAGAATATTACATTTGGTATTCGTGAATACGGTTCCGAGCTGGTTGACGGTGTGCTTCATCTTAAAATAAATGGTGAACCTGTTTATGTAAAAGGAGGAAACTGGGGAATGAGCGAATATATGTTGCGTTGTCGGGGTGAAGAATATGATCTTAAATTGAAACTTCACAATGAGATGCATTTTAATATGATACGCAATTGGATCGGTTCGGTTACGGATGATGAGTTTTATGAAGCTTGCGATAAATACGGCATTATGGTGTGGGACGACTTCTGGTTAAATTCAAATTCGAATCTTCCGGATGATGTTTTTGCTTTCAATATGAATGCAGTGGAAAAGATCAAGCGTTTGCGTAATCATGCTTGTATTGCAGTGTGGTGTGGTGATAATGAGGGGTATCCGTTACAGCCTCTTAATAAGTGGCTGGAGGAAGACGTTAGAACATACGATGGGGGTGATCGGGCCTATCATGCCAATTCCCATAGTGACGGCCTTTCCGGGAGTGGACTAATTCTCATCCTAACTGGTATTTTACCAAAGCCCCTTATGGATATGGTGCCAATATAACTAAAGGATGGGGATTCCGTACAGAAATAGGTACAGCTGTCTTTACTACTTTCGATAGCTTTAAGAAATTTATGCCCGAAAAAGATTGGTGGCCACGTAATGAAATGTGGGACAAGCATTTCTTTGGCAATTCGGCGGGGAACGCCAGTCCCGACAAATATTTCTCTACCGTAGAGTTCAATTATGGTAAAGCGAAAGGTATTGAAGATTTTTGCCGGAAAGCTCAATTAGTGAATGTTGAGGTGAATAAAGCGATGTACGAAGGCTTTCAACATCATATTTGGGAAGATGCTTCCGGCATATTGACTTGGATGGGGCAGTCGGCTTATCCTTCATTGGTATGGCAAACCTATGATTATTATTATGACTTGACCGGGGCTTACTGGGGAATCAGAAAGGCGTGTGAACCGGTTCATATTCAGTGGAGTTATGCTGATAATAGTGTAAAAGTGATCAATACCACTTTGAAAGAGCAGAAAGGACTTACGGCTACAGGTAAAGTCTATAATCTGGATGGGAAAGAAATGGGGCGTTATAGCCAGTCTGTAGTTTTGGATGCCGCCGCTAATAAGGATTCCTATTGTTTCCATCTGAATTTTACAACAGACAACCTTGCTTTCGGTAAGAAAGCGGTTGCTTCCTCCATTTCGGCAGATGCCGGAGAGCCAAGTGCCGCGATTGATGCCAGTGATGGCAGTCGTTGGGCGAGTGAACCCCGTGATGAAGAATGGATTTATGTTGATCTGGGTGAACCTACTGAAATAGCCTCTGTCATATTGAACTGGGAAGCTGCTCATGCAAAAGCTTATAAACTGTTGATTTCGGATGATGCAATAAACTGGAAAGAAATTTATATCAATGAGGACTCTAAAGGCGGTGTCGAAGAGATTAAGATAAAACCTGTTCGTACTCGTTATGTGAAAATGCAAGGGTTGAAACAGGCTACTATGTGGGGATATTCACTTTATGAATTTGAATTATATGGTAGAAAAAAGAAGCCAACGGATTTGACTCCTGTGCATTTCATCAAGTTGGAACTGAACGATGAAAACGGGCAACTGCTTTCTGATAACTTTTATTGGCGTTCCAATAAACCGGGAGACTATAAAGCATTGAATAATTTGCCGAAAGCCAAATTGCGTACAACATCAAGCTTAGTGGATAGTAATGGTAAGAAAGTGATTAAAGCAAAGATCGAAAATGTGGGATCATCAGTCGCTTTTGCTGTTCACGTACAGGCTATTCGCTCTTCTGATGGTGAGCGTATATTACCTGCTCTGATGAATGATAATTATTTCACATTGTTGAAAGGAGAGTCTAAAGATATTGAAATAGAATTTGATTCGGATTTGTTGCCTGATGGTAATTATAGTTTAAGTGTGATTCCTTATAATAAATAATATCGGGCGGACATTTCTTGAAACGAGACATGGTTATAGAGATACGGTTATATGACTTGGTGTTACCAATCTCTGTGCTCGTTCATAATCTCCCAAATGCGGTCGTGATTCATCGTGAACCCCAAAAAGTTTACTGATGAGTCCACTGCATCAAGTATGACCTGGAAGGCAGCGCATAAATCTTCGCGTTCTTCTGTCTCAATGAATCCCGATTTGCCGTCGAGCTTATTGAAAGCGATGACAAATTCCTTACCTGTTTGTTCAAGTCGATTTTGCAGAAGGGCAGCATCTCTGTCTATCAGATATTGGTTGGCGGCGACCAATGCATCGCGTCTCGCATTGCGATAGATTACCACTGCCTTTTTAAACTTGGCCGGTGGAACAAATTCGCTGCCGTCCCAGTGGCGTAACGGGTTATCCAGGTTTTCGGCGAGCCATTCCGGCTTGCGTAACTTGCGGATGTCCAGTTCAGTTATCTTTCCTTTATATTTTTTCTTTATTTGTTTTCCGGCCTCTTCGGGGATACTTTCCATCCAAAGGGTGTTTAGAAGGGGACAGGTCCCCGGTGTGGGAAACTCTTCCGCTGTGAATCCGAAGATTTCTTCGAGCGAAAGCACTTCCAGCGTTTTCAGATTGCGTAGCGAAGATATGTTGGAGAGGTATCCCGGTTTGCCGCAAATTCTTAGATAGTAGAGATTAGGGTATAGATTGGTCACGGGTAATAAATCCAGCTTTACTGCCCGGTCCAGTACGAGAATTTCCAATTGCGGTAATCCGACATCGGGTACATGATCTGCCTCAAGTTCTATTTTCAGAGTCAGATTACTACCGCCGTCAGGTGAATAAACCTTGAGCTCCGGCGATAAGGTGCTTGAAAATGAGATTGTTCTGCAACTCTCCGGTAGACTTACGCTTTTCAGTCCTTCTCCATCTAGTGTAATTTCCCGTAAGTGTGTACGGCTGAGGTCGAGATTGTTTTGACCGTGATTTTTCCAATCGAGTTTTGTGGCTGTCCAACGGGTTTCGAGGAATGGAATAAGTGATGGATAGAATTTAGTTGCACTGAAAGAATAGGCTACGGGGAGTTTCTCCAGCTCCGAATAGTTGTCCATTGCCGACAGTAACTTATCGTCAATGTATTGGAAACTGCGGCGGCATTCAATTCCGGATACTACAATTTCAGCCGTATCATTAAGGGCAGCTTTGAATTTCTGACGAGCATCTGTTGGGATCTTTGCCCATTCTTCTTCGCCGACATTGTCATATCCGTTTGGCCAGCAACCATAAACTTTGCACTCACCCGAAATAAGCGGAGTTCTGTGACCTGCATATGCAGCTCCCTCGGGCAATTTATTTCGTTCCGAATGGCTATAATTAGTAGTACCTTCTTTGAAGAACCAACGATGTCGCCTGAATGGCTTCATTTCCTTGACTGCCTTTTCATCAGGAAATTTCTCATCGAAATAGTCCAAAAGAAGATAAGTCATAATCTCTTTCTTAACGTCGATAATCTGATAGGCAAAGTATTTGCCGGTCTTTCTTTCCTGTCCGCAGTATATGTCTCCGGATTTTATGGTGTCGTTGTTCTGCATACTCATTCTTGTATTGATGCAAAAATACGAAAAGAGCGGCTTAAATAATCATTTATCTGCGCTTTTTCTTTTTATGAAGTTCGGGTGTGGTTACATCACTGTCGGCTTCATGCCCTGTATGTTTGTACAGAAGCCGGCAGTGACGGGAGTATATTATGATAATGCCGCAATGCCTGTCCCTATCAGGTTTGCGTTATTCATACTTTTTATATCCACTTCAATATCTTCCAGGCCGAATAATTGAAGGAGTTCTCTTAGTTTTTCCATAACGAGAATGTTATAGTTTTTATCCTTCCTGTTTTCACTCCAGAAAAGACTGCCTTCGGCTACCAGGCAAACTTTTCGTATATCTTTATTATAGGATTTCAGTAACATGATAAGCCCCGTAAGTGAGGCGGCAACCAATTGTGCGGATCTGCCATAAATCCATTGTGCTACCTGTACATATACATCCTTGTAGATGTCCGGGTAATTCATAATGGAAGTCAGTTTCTGTGCGTCGAATTTCTCTTCGAACTCTTCCAGCGGAAAGGCTGTTTTCAGTATGTCTCCCAGATACATACCGGATACCGCTTTCTCAAAACGTTGCTTTCCCGGATTACCGGAAATAGCGTCAACGGTATCATCTACCGCAGTCAGAAAGGGCGGATGGAAATTGCCTGATTCCAAATTGACAGGAATCAATCCATGTGCATTGCATGACTGATCCAGTTTTTCAATTTTATCGGCAGGGATAAAAGTTGCCATATTGGTTCCTGTCCCTACGATGAGGCCGATATATGCATCATAACTATTATCTGTGAGACCGGCGAATAAACTGGCTATAGTATCGTTTACTACCTTGATGCCTGTAAACTTAATTTTGTTTCTTTCATTCAGATAGTCGAGTAAAGGTTTTCCGATAAATTCTCCAACCATTTCTTTAATATCTACTCCTTTTGTCCAGCGTAACAGTTTGGCGTCTCCACCCGGTACGGACTCGGCCGGATAAGAAAAACAATAACCGATAGGCATTTCTTCCTCACGTTTGATTCCTATAATCATATCGGCCAATTCTTTGAATAACTCTTCGCGGGTATATCCGACGGACTTCATAATTGACATGTCTTTTTTCCAGCCATTGTTCGGGTGAACGGTTGGTGTTGCTTTGTCGAAATCTACGATTGCCACCCGATAATTGGTTCCTCCCAGGTCAAGTACCAGTGACTTTCCTTTAATATGGGTTGTTTTTGGAGCAATGAAGGTAGGAATGCATTGTATCTCTGCATTTTCCGTTTTTAACCCTTCTTCTGTTTTATCCCGAAATGAGCATACAATTGCTTTGAGCTGTTCATTATCTAACTTAAAAATGTTTTTTTCCATGACATTGACTTTTTATAGTATAAAATATCCTTGTCTTTGAATAACAACTGAAGGTGGATTTTGCTCGGGAATGCCCAATCTTTATTTGCCTGTATCTGATAATTATGTATTTGTTTTTTCAATTAATAAAAACTATATTTGTTTGAAAAATAATTTGATACATGAAAGAGCGGTCTCCAGTTAAAAAGAATATACTAAAATTGATTCCTTATATAGAAATTATTGCAGGAGTCATTTTTCTCTGTTTGGAGATTCATGACTATCGTACTTTGTATTCTATGGCCGAAGCTGATGCAATGTATGGGGGACTTGCTGATTTTTGTAAGTACAAAGAGAATGTATTTTGTCCGGCATTTTTCTGGATAATTGTTATACTGACAGGACTCAGTTATTGGAAAAATAAAAAGATATATTGGATTTTAACGCAGGCATTGGTGTTTATGGTCTTTTTTAGAGCTATGTTTCCGTTTTATGCCATTTTTATAGAGTTAAATCCAGTAGTCTTTTATATTCTTCCACTTTTGTACTCTACAATATTCTTTGTGGTAGAAAGAAAGTTGTTTAAAATCAAGCAAATAGATTCTGTTGATATTACAGTTAAAACAAAAATCACGGGGATCGGAATAGGTATCTTATGTACTATCATTTATTTCCTGCCCTTTTTGACCGTTTTTTGCTTAATATGATAGCCGTCTATATTTATTTTTCCACAGTGATTTGATAGCCGTTTTGCTCTCATGCTCTAACAGTTCGTCTGTATCCCTTTATTCATCGATGTTTTAGCTGTTAGAGATCCAGTGGTAGCAGAGTGAGAGCAAGGACTTGCTCTCACTCTGCATCGTCCTGATAAATACCGTTTTTACTGTGTTATTCTTTGATTTACAGGATGTTAATATCTGACATCTCAACTGTTAACGTTTGATCTCTCAGTCATTAATAACTGAGAAATCAGCTATTAATGGCTGATACCCCATACATTATTAGCCAATAAATGATTCAATGCTTCCTAAAAGAACTGTCAATTGAAACAACTAACACGGTCGAGTCAATCCAAACATACGGTCAAGTGAATCCAATCGACAGGTGTTTCAGAAAGTTTCAAACGCTTGAAACTAATAGTTTCATGCCTTGGAACAAAAGGTTTCATGCCTTGAAACTAATAGTTTCAAAGGTTGAAACACTTTGTTCCAACGGTTGAAACTGACATTGGAATTACAGGAATAAAACGAAGATACTACAAAGGTTAGAGATTGGATTTGGAAAAGTGAGAGCAAGCATTTGCTCTCATACCTGCTACCACAGTTGCTACCACACCGAAAACCACGATGAATAAAGGGATACAGACAGTTTGTTAGAGCATGAGAGCAAAAGTGATGCTAAATTACTCGCTGCCTGCCTGTCAATGCGTGCGGAAGTGTTAGAGCATGAGAGCAAAAGTGATGCTAAATTACTATTGAGCAATCCTTGATAATTCTCTGCACAACAAAAGTGCAGAAATATGCATAATACTGCACTTTTGTTGTGCAATTATCGCATCATTGCAGATAAATGCACTTCAGCTATGAATTGCTTATACGAAAACTTCAACAAGTTATTTAAAGAGTACGAGCACGAATATAGCACCCATTCGATCTATCCCATTTTGGTATTTTGGAATGAATTATTAGTAAACTAAGCAAAAGCCTTTTTCATCTTTTAGTCCACACTATTTTTATAAAAGGCACTAATTTTATTGAATTACCTCACTAACAGAGCGCTAGATTTCAAAAAGAAACTTAACTTTGCACCCGAGTTTTATATAAAGAGACTGAATTAGTAACTAAAAAGATTAAACCGCATGAAAATTAAGACTTTAATAGCCTGTTTCATACTAGCTTGTGCTGCAACTTCCTGCATACAGGATGAAGCACTGAACTCAGAAGCAGCCATTGATGCTTGTACAGGTGATGATGTACAATTAGCAAACATCAATGCTGATTCAAAGCTGATCAATGTATATGTAAACAAGGGAGCTGACTTGTCCAAACAAAAGTTAGAATTTGTAATTCCGGAAGGAGCCACTATAAAAATAAATGATCAAGTTGCTGGAGATACAGAAGCCACATATGACTTTAGTGAAGAGCTACATTCCCGGAAATTCACTGTCACATCAGAAGACGGTCAATGGAAACCTGTTTATACCGTCAAGGTTGTTTTAGCAGAATTACCTACTTCTTTCAACTTTGAAGAGTTATTACCTTCCAATGACTACGATATCTTTTATGAATTCCAGCCGGGCACTTCACAAGGAATATCTAAAGTATTACAATGGTCAAGTGGTAATCCGGGTTTTAAATTGACAGGTATGGCAAACTCCAAAACAGATTACCCAACTGTACAGGTAGCCAATGGTTTCAGAGGTAAAGGAGTTAAATTGGAAACTCGTGATACCGGTAGTTTTGGAGCAATGGTAAAGATGTATATTGCTGCCGGTAACTTATTTATCGGAACATTTGAGGTAGGAAATGCATTAACAGATCCTAGAAAAGCCACTAATTTCGGTTTCCAGTTCTATAAACGCCCTAAAACGCTCAAAGGACATTATAAATTTAAAGCAGGAGATGTATATTCCGTAGAAGGAAAACCACAAGAGGGTGTAAGAGACAAATGTGATATTTATGCTGTTATGTATGAAGCTGAGAACAATTCTGTCATGCTTAATGGTGATGATGTATTTACTTCAGATAAGTTAGTATCATTAGCGCGAATTAAACCGGAAGATGTTGTTGAATCAGATCAATGGACTGATTTTGAAATTCCTTTCGAACCGGTAAAAGGACGAGTAATTGATGATACCAAATTAAAGAATGGAAAATACAAATTAGGTATAGTGCTTTCGTCCAGTGTAGACGGTGCTTATTTTAAGGGAGCAGTAGGCAGTACACTGTATGTCGATGAAGTAGAACTTATTTGCGAAGACTAAAAAAACAAGAAAATGAAAAGATATAAATTACTCAATATTATAGCTGTACTACTATTAGTAAGTACACTTTCAGCGCAGGCGCAAGAAGAAAGAAATCAAGGTATCATCTGGTCGTACTTACACGGATGGGAATATGGAATCAAGGCAGGTTTCAGTATTGGAGGAACTTCTCCATTGCCTCTACCTGAAGAAATTCGTAAAATAGATAGCTATGCCCCTGGTGGCCTCGCCATTTCAATTGAAGGAAACGCAACTAAATGGTTTGACACGAAATGGGGAATGACTGTAGGGGTACGACTTGAAAATAAGAATATGACCACAGAAGCTACAGTAAAGAACTATGGAATGAAGATTATCAACACCAACGGCGGAGAGTTACAAGGCTTATGGACCGGTGGCGTAAAGACTAAAGTCAAAAACTCTTATCTGACTATCCCAGTAGTTGCCAACTATAAAGTAAGCAAACGTTGGAAAGTCTCAGCAGGTCCGTATGTATCTTATCTTATTGAAAGAAATTTCTCCGGACATGTATATGAAGGTCACTTGCGTACTCCGGATCAGACAGGTTCGCGAGTAGATTTTACTGGTGAAAGCATTGCTACTTATGATTTCTCTGACAATCTGCGTAAATTCCAATGGGGATTGCAATTAGGCGGTGAGTGGAGAGCATTCAAACATTTAAATGTGTATGCTGATTTAACATGGGGATTGAACGATATCTTTAAGAAGGATTTTGATACGATTTCATTTGCTATGTATCCTATTTATTTAAATGTAGGA
>OKHY01000366.1_pt1 | contig 14974 bp, 9 predicted proteins | sample 1611821 | NCBI WGS metagenome assembly OKHY01 (sample SAMN04436773, study PRJEB24849) | human gut metagenome | biome: human gut; feature: NICU; material: stool | host: Homo sapiens | place: USA: Saint Louis, MO | collected 2011-04-29
CTGATTAAGAGGCTCAGCAACAATTATTAGTTGAAAGAGAACAAATTGCAACCTTAAAACAAGCCAAACAAGCAAAAGAGCAAGTTCGTTATGCTATTGAAGAACGACAAAACTTGCAACAGCAAAAAGAAGAATTACTGGAAAAGAAAGCAAAACAAGCTGAACAGGAAACCGTCATTGAGCGGTTAAAGGAACAGATTCAGCAATTAAAATGGAGCCAAAAACAGCAACCTTTAGCTGAAAAAGTCTTTGAAAAACGAAGCGAAAAACAACAAAAAGAGCAAGAAACAAAGTCCAAACAACAAGCTTTTATGGAAACGCAACAAGCATTGACAGATTGGCAAGCAATCATGAGTGAGTTGGAAGAACAACAACCATTGATTGCTGAAAAACAAGAACGTCTTCAAACGATTCAACGTCAATTACCACAATACCAAGAATATGAACAGTTAGCTCAACGAAAAATAGCAGAACAAGCCAATTATCAAGCCATTCAAAAAGAGTATGAATCTTGCCAACAGGAAAAAATAACATTAGCGGATAAAGTGGCGACAGCCAAACAATTTATTGAACAAGAAGGAACACTTGAAAAAGCAAATTTTGAATGTTCTAGTGTAGCAGATCATTGGCAAAATTTTGTAGAACGTTGGCAAAAAAATCAAAAAGCTTGGCAAAAAATTAGTCAAAACCAAGGGGAATTGCACGAGTTGACACAACGGTTTGCTGTTGAACAGCAACAAAAAAGCGTCGAAGAAGCGAAGTTGCAGACAAAGAAAAGTCAATGGGCCTCTTTACAAATCCAACGATTAAGCTTGTTACTTGAAGAGGGGGAACCTTGCCCAGTTTGTGGCTCTTTAGAACATCCAAAGCAACAAACTCATCAAGAAGTTTCCTTAGAAGAGATTGATCAAGCGGAACGGGAATTAACGGAAGTTGAAAAAACGGTACAACGATTTACTGAAACGCTCTCTGCATTAGGGGCGGAAAAGCAACAGAAAGAAAGTCAATTACAAGAACAGGAAGCTGCGTATACTGAGGAACAAGAACAATTAGCAGCGCAGTTTGCTGACTTGCAGTTGCCGTTAACAGGACTAACTTTTTCACAAGTAACACCTGCAGAAATTGCGGAAGTTGAGTCGCAATTAGCTAAAGAAAAACAACAAATAGCACAAAAACTAACGGAAATTTCAGTCGAAAAGGACCGTCTGGCGGAACTAGAAGAACAAGTAGCTGAAAATTCCCAACGCTTTGAAGTGCTCCGACAACAAGTAGAAACAATGCAACAAAGTCTGGAAAGAATCACTATCCAGCAGCAAATGATTGCTAGCCAATTATTGGATGCAACCGTCACATACGAAGAAATGACTAAACGACAAGCTTTGCTTCAAGAAGAACTCTCTGCATTTGAACGTCAAAAAGAAAACGTGACGACACAAGGAGAAACCTTGAAGAAAGAAGAAATGATCCTTGAAAGTACGTTGACGCATTTGGAGAAAGAACAACAAACACTTCAACAAACAGTCGCACAACTTGAGAGTCAGTTAAACGCAGTTTTAACGGAACAAGGAGTGACAGAGGACCAATTGACGGAGTGGTTGAAAGAGGTACCGACACTAGAAAGTCAGCAAGAACAAATTGCTTTATTTGAACAAGAGCAAACCCAACTGACTATCCAACTCGCTGAAATTGAAAAAAAATTATCTAGTGATACGTTCCCAGAATTATCTTTAATCACCACAGAAATTGAACAAATAACACAACAAATTGAAGAACAAGAAAAAAAATACTATCAACTGCATGAAAAAATGCTGAACAACCAACAGTTGGTTCAAGAAATTAATGCGCAAAGAACAACAATTGAAGACAAGTTTGAGGAAGTTGCTGCACTACAACAATTGGCAGATACGGTGAATGGCAATAATCCTAAAAAAATTAGTTTTGAACGGTATATGTTACAAACGTATTTAGAAAGAGTGCTGACAGTCGCTAATCAGCGTTTAGACCGCCTGACCAATAGTCGTTATCAATTTGAATTGAATCACGAAGCAGGTAGTTATCGGAATCAAACGGGGCTAGAAATCAATATTTATGATGACAATTCAGGGACGGTGCGCAGCGCTCACACGTTATCAGGCGGGGAAAGTTTTATAGCAGCGTTAGCTTTGGCACTTTCTTTAGCAGAAGTGATTCAAGAACAAGCAGGCGGAGTCTTAATTGATGCGTTGTTTATTGATGAAGGCTTTGGTTCCTTAGATGAAGAAGCATTGGAAATGGCAATGGAGGCGTTAGAAACGATTGAAAATGAAGGCCGCATGATTGGGATTATTAGTCATATTGGCGAATTAAAAGCACGAATTCCACAACAATTACAAATAAAAAGCAATGGGAATGGTCAAAGTACCGTTCACTATCAGCTAGCTTAGTAGAAGAGGAGGTGAGTCGATGAAATGGAGTATTCCAGAGCGAATCGTTGAACAAGGGCGCGAATATATGCAAGAAGGCCGGGTCTTATCTATCGTTCAAAATCCAGAAAAAAGGATCTGGTTGTCTGAGGTTTTAGGGGAAGAACTTTATCTTGTTGAATTGGATGGTACCGCCAAAGAACAAGATGTTTGTGAATGTCAATATTGGATGGAACATGGCTATTGCAAGCATACAGTGGCAGTTGAACTGGCACTGAAACAACGAGGCGTGTCAAGAATTATTCAAGCGAATCAAACAGTCAGTTTTGAGAAAACAAATCGATCAACAGCTGAAATGTTTACCAAAGGCTTTGCCAAATTAAGCAAAGCTTCTGCCGAAGTTCCCTTGCAGCCTTTACGTTTAGAATTTCATTTAGATGTGATCGAAACGAATAATTACTATCCAGAATTATCAACGATTGGTCTTTCTTTAAAAATTGGTTTGGAAGGCACCAAACCTAAAACATATATTGTGAAAAATATTGGTGATTTTTTACAAGCATATGAAAAAGAAATGACTTTTATGGTGAATAAGCAACACCAATTTACTTTGCTACATGATTCTTTTTCAATGGAGATTCAAGAAATTTTAACAGAACTTGCGGCAATTTATCATACCAGCCAATTATTAGGTGCAAACGGTATTCAAGTTAAAGGGAAAATCGACAAACGTTATCTATTATTACCAATTGATCGCAGTCAATCGTTAGTTGAAAAAATGAATCGAACGGGTCAGTTTATATTAACCAATCAAACTCATAAGTATCGCTATCTAACGTTCAAAGAAACCAGTTTGCCACTTACGTTTACAGTGCAAAAAACCGAGGAACAAAGCTTCAAATTAACTATTCAGAATCCTATTACAACGTTTCTAGCCCACTATCACTGGGCGATTGCGGATCAAACGGTTTATTTACTAACAGAAGAGCAGGAAGCCATCTACACCACGTTACTTCAATTAATGAAACGCTTGGAAGAGCCGTCAATTATTTATGAAAAAGAAACAGTTTCTGATTTATTTAGTGAAGTGTTACCATTATTGGAAAAAATTGGTCGAGTGTCTGTTGAAGAATCAGTTGAAGAACTAGTCGTCCATCATCCTTTAAAAGCAGTCTTTATTTTTAAGAAAATTAAAGGTCGGATTAATGCTCGAATTGACTATCACTATGGAGAAGTCATTTTCTCGACAAACCCGAAATATGCTCAATTACCTGAAGTCAATCAAGAAATCGTTCGAGATAAAGCAAAAGAAACAGCAATTAAGCAGCAATTTCAACAGTTTGCCTATCAGCAAACAACCACAGGCTTTGAAAAAGTCTTACCTGCTGGGGAGTCCTTGTATTATTTCTTTAAATCCGAAGTACCAGCTTTCCGTCAATTAGGAGAAGTTCGGATGGGACGGAAATTACGGGAATTGTATTTAGATGCCCAGCATCATCAACCAACGATTGAAGTTGCGGAAGGGGATTCTTGGTTGGATATTCGGTTTGATGTCACTGGCATTGATGAAACCGAAATCGATGCAGTATTGACTAGTCTGCTACGTAATGATGCTTTTTATACGTTAAAAAGTGGTGAAATTCTTGCTTTTGACTCAGAGGAATTTTTCCATACAAGTGCAATTTTAACGAAGCTACGAAAAAATATGCATCAAGAAGACAATGTCATTCATGTGCCCAAAAATCAAGGTCTCATGATCGAAAGTTTATTAGAAGACAACGAGCGGGCACATTTTTCAGATTCCTTTAAAAAAATGGTCACGGATTTAACACATCCAGAAAACTTTGAAGCGCAAGTCCCCAAAACCTTACAAGCAACGTTACGCCATTACCAAGAAACAGGGTATAAATGGCTGAAAATGCTTAGCCATTATCAATTTGGCGGTATTTTAGCTGATGAAATGGGTTTAGGGAAGACACTGCAAACCATTACCTATTTACTTTCGGAAAAAGAAGAAGAGCGCTTGAAAGGGACAGCTTTGATTGTCGCTCCTGCAAGTTTAACCTATAACTGGTTAGCCGAAGTCAAACGTTTTGCGCCAACCTTAAATGTTCAAGTGGTTTCTGGCAATCGCCAAGAACGAGCAGCGCTTTTACAAAATAGCACCGAAGATATTCTGATTACTTCTTATGCAAGTATGCGACAAGATGTTCAGCTTTATCAGGAAATGCGTGTCGGCTATTTGATTTTAGATGAGGCTCAAATGGTTAAAAATAGTGGGACTAAAACGGCGCAAGCCTTAAAAAGTTTAAAAGTACCGCAACGTTTTGCATTAAGTGGCACACCAATTGAAAATAATTTAGATGAACTGTGGTCAATTTTCCAAATGATCTTACCGGGATTGTTCCCAGGCAAAAAAGCCTTTCGAGAAATTAAGCCGGAAGAAATTGCCAAAATGATTCAACCATTCATTTTACGACGAGACAAGAAAACGGTGCTCGCAGACTTACCAGAAAAAATTGAAAATAATATGTACAGTGTCTTAACAGAAGAACAAAAAACGGTTTATTTGGCCTATCTAAAACAAATGCAAGCAGATGTCAGTCAAATGGATCAGGCGACCTTCAAGAAAAATCGCATGAGTATTTTAGCAGGCTTGACCCGTTTACGACAAATCTGTTGCGATCCGCGTTTGTTTATTGAGGATTACACGGGAGGTTCTGGCAAAGTGGAACAAGTCAAAGACTTTTTAGTGGCTGCCAAAGAAAACAATCGTCGTGTCCTATTATTTTCTCAGTTCACAAGTATGCTTTCTATCTTAGAAAAAGAATTGAATGAATTAGGTTTAGAGACGTTCTATTTACGAGGAAGTACGAAGCCTCAAGATCGGTTAACGATGGCGAATGCCTTCAATGAAGGAGAAAAAGATGTCTTCTTAATTTCATTGAAAGCAGGGGGAACCGGACTAAATTTAACTGGTGCAGATACAGTTATTTTATACGATTTATGGTGGAATCCCGCAGTCGAAGAACAAGCGGCTGGTCGGGCGCACCGCATGGGACAAAAAAAGGTTGTTGAAGTGTGGCGGATGATTGCAGAAGGAACGGTTGAAGAAAAAATGAATTCCTTACAGCAAGAAAAACGCGAGCTGTTCCAAAAAGTGATTCAAGGAAATGAAGAGCAATTAGCGAAAATGACGGAAGAAGATATTCGCACAATTTTAAGCATTGGGGAATAACCGTTCAACTTAGTTGCTATCTTATTTAAAGAGAAATGGAGTAATTCGTTTGAAACAAAAAGAATATATGGAATATCGGCCGCTAGGTGAAGAAATTGAACGGATTCGTAAAGGAAAAAATATTCCTCTGCGTGTCTTTGATGAAAATGGTGTTTCTAGTCGAAGTTATCAACGCTTTGTCCAAGGAAATAGTGAATTGCGTATTTCGGATTTAGCCATTATTGTCGAAATCTTGTCTATTTCGCCGATGGAAATGACAGAAAAATTAACGCCAATGTCCAAAACAGTTTTAGCTAAGGAGCAGTTTAATCAAGCAATCTTTAGTAAAAATTTTCAAGAAAGTAGTCGAATCGTTGCAGATTATCGGGCGTATTATGAGAAATCGTCTTTTGCTTTAGGAAAGCAAGAAGTAATGTATTCGATGTTGGCGTTGGAATATCTTTTTAACCCTCAAACGGTTGTGACAAAAGAGGAAATTATTGCATTAGAAAATCAGATTCTGGAACGATTAATTAATGCCGATGTGTATACTATTTTTAATTTGAAATTTTTAGCATTACAAAAAAACGTTGGCTTGCAGCCGTTTCCAACTTCGTTACTTTTTCGTGTACTACAATCTGTCAATGAGCGGGAAATTATTGATATTCGCTCGCTAGAAATTATCGAGCAAGTAATTATTGATTTTTTATTTGCGGCGATTGTCAGCCAAAATGTTCCCCATATTCTTCATGTATTAAGCATGTTTAAAGAATATGAAGTGGGTGAAAATAACTGGCGAATGATCCTCTGGAAAAAAATAGCAGAAAAAATAGAAATGATTTTAACCAATGAAGAAATATTCGCAGATTGGTCAATCTTTAAAGAACAGATCCTTTTATCTATCACATTGTTTTTACCAAAAGCCAAACAAGAATTTTTTGCTGGGCAATTGGAAAAAATAGAGGATAGTTTAAAAGAAATAAAAGAAAACTAGGCATAATTGAGAATTTGTCATAATACATTCTGGTTGTGTTTAGCGACAAAGAGCGCCAAATAGGGGTAGAAAACCCTATTTGGCGCTCTTTGTCTTGTCTATACAAATTAATTTGGACAGTTTGTCGTAATTGAACCCATTTTCAGTTGATATTCACTATAATTAAGAAAATATCAGGAGGTGAAGTTTATGAAAAAAATGTGCATCTCCGCAGTTAGTGCCTTACTTTTGGGTAATAGTTTGCTACTTCCTGTAACAACTTTCGCCGAAACGACCGAAACAATTGCATCCTCCAGTGAAGAAAATGTTTCATCTGTTTCAGAAGAAAAGATTCCAGAAACTTCATCGGCAGAAGAGCAAAATTCAGCAACCAGTAGTTCGGAGATTCCCCAATCAGAAGAGTTAACGACTGTTGAAACAAGTGAAGAGCCGCCAAATGAAGCACTAGCGATAACGGAAGCACAACTGATGATGCCCCAATTATACGCAGGTGCTGTCTTAGATAAAGCGACGCCTATCAGTACACTATTTCCTGATCCAGCCTTTGCGGAAAATATCAGAAAACAGTTAAGCAAATCTCGGACCTCTAATACTGTCACCCAAGCAGAATTGGATAAACTGAATAAAGTTATTTTAGAAAATGTCGTTGTTTCTAATGTGGAAGGAGTTCAATACCTAAGAAACTTAGAAGAATTATCTTTTCAAGATTCACTCAATGTAACAGATTTGAGTCCTTTTGCTAAAGGTGAATTTAAGCTATTACGTTTTTTATATATGAGAAACAATAAAATAGCTGATCTTAGTCCGTTAGGTCAAGCAGGATTAATTAATTTAGAAGGCTTGTATGTTGAGAACAATCAATTAACGACATTAAATGGACTTGAAGGAATGGCTGCTTTAAAAAATTTAAGTATCCAAAATACGACAGATCATCCGTCAAAAATCACGCCGAATAATCGAGTGACTTCCTTCGACCCGCTTCGTTCTCTTCGTAATATAGAAACCATTTGGGCTGCCAATAATCAGATTGCTACTTTAGATGGGCTTACGGAAGCAAATAACCTACTCCGTCTTTATGTGGAAAATAATCAATTAAAAACAATTGCGCCCTTGGCGAATAAGCCACGTCTAGAAGAGTTGAGTATTATGAATCAAACGATTGCTAGTCTGGAAGCTTTAAGCACTGTTCCTAATCTGCGTGTACTGTATGCAAGAAACAATCAAATTTCTTCCTTGGCACCGTTAGAGAAAACACTCAATCTAACAGTTTTAGATGTGGGAGAAAATCAAATTTCAGATATCAGTCCGTTAAAAGGCTTAACGGCCATTACAGGGCTAGATGTATCTAATCAAATGATTATCTTATCTTCTGTCGATTATATTGCTGGGAAACCACTGCAATTAAAAAATAAGGTGGTATCTCGTGATGGTCAACTATTTCCACCGCTGACGATTAGCCCTTATGGAAGTTACGATGCCACAAAAGGACTGTTTGAATGGAATTTACCCAAAGCTCATGAAGGCGTTTCTTATATCTGGGAATCAACAGATAAAGCATACTTAGGGAACTTTTCTGGAACAGTCGTCCAACCTGTCAAAGAAGTTTTCTTAAGTGAAACGAAACTATCTTGGTCAAAAGAGCGTATAGAAAAGTCGATGGAAAAAACAATCGATATTGATGACTTTCAAAAAACAGCCCTGCCTTTTTATTGGCAAGATGTCGATGCTGGGAATAGATTACAATTTATTGTCAAAAAAGAGGGCCAAGAAATCCAGAAATTAGCAGATGAAACAACCACTAATTCTAAAACATTTAAGGAAAAAGCCTTGTTATTACCAGAACTAACTTATGGAAAACAGCAGTTGGTCGTGGAAGTCTATGATAAAGGCTACAAGATTGATGAATTAGCGCTAACAGTCACTGTGGTTGGCTCTGTCAGGTTCAAAACGGTACCCACAGCGATTTCCTTTGGGAATGAGCTGCAAATCGCTAGTAGCACGACCCAATATCCAATTGTTTCCATGGATCAACCATTAGTGATACGGGATACTCGTCAAACAGGGAATAATTGGTCGCTTGCACTAACCGTTACTTCTGATTTCAAATCTGAATCAGGTGCTACGTTGCCGAATATTTTAAAATTTAGAACCAACCATCGCTTACAGGACATTCCAGAAGGCCAATCGATTCTTGTTCACAACCAAGTCAATGGACATCAAGAAACAAATATTTCTGATCAATGGAAAGAAAATGACCAAGAGTTGTTATTATCTGTTCCTGGAGGGACGGCCAAAGCAGAAGAATACGAAGCAAAACTAACTTGGCACTTGATGGACGTACCTGATGGCAGTGCAAAATAGGGGGTGAGTCTTATCAAAAAAATAGTTAGCGGTGTATTGCTATTAGGATTGATTTCATCAGTTGATGTATTTGCTGAAACAAATGCCTATCCGACAAATGCAGAAGTTTCTTTTTATGGCGAGTATGAACCACCAGCCAACAAAGAAAAACCAGATGGTAAGATACCACAGCGTTTCCCCAAGCAATCGGAAGCAATACCAGCAGTGAGTGGAGAATCATTGAAGCACTCAACAAGTAAAACGGTTGATCAAAAAGGCTCAGGCTTCTTACCTCGAACTGGTACTAAACAGCAACAAATGTTTAATTATCTCGGAATAATAGTCATCTTTATGGCTAGTTTTATTTTAAAAAAAAGAAAGAAGGAACAATAAAATGAAAAAAATTATCTTATCAACAATCCCCGCTATCACTTTAGGCGTGGCTATTGCACCAGAAGTGAATGCAGAAGAAAAAAACTATGAATCAAATGCCATCGTAGAATTTACGCCGGACACCTCTATCAACAAACCAGTCGATCCAGTGAATCCAGATACCGAAAAACCTGTTGAACCCTTTGACCCAACGACACCAGACACAGGCAATAAGCCAAATGAAGGAACAACTGGTCCACTAAGTATCGATTATGCTTCTAGTTTAGACTTTGGCAAAAATAAAATTTCAAATAAAGATGAAAAATATTATGCAAATCCACAATACTTTTTCTTGGCAGACGGTTCTGGTCCTGATTTGACTAATCCTAAACCAAATTATGTACAAATTTCCGACAAACGCGGAACGAATGCCGGTTGGGCCTTAACAGTTAAACAAGAAACACAATTAACAGCGACAAAAGAAACATTAAATAAAGTTTTAGACGGTTCAGAAATTAAATTAAGTCAAAACAAAGCAGTGTCTAATTCCAAAGCAGTCACACCAACTGCGCATGAAGTAACTTTAGTAGCTGGCGATTCATCAAATGTGATGTCTGCCGCTGAAGGTCAAGGTTCTGGAACTTGGCTTAGTGCGTTCGGTGGGATTGAAAAAGTGGAAGTTGACGGTGAAAGCGTAGATAAAAATACAGCAATCACATTAACTGTACCAGGAGCAACACCAAAAGATGCTGTTCAATACAAAACTGTTTTAACATGGACAATCGCTGATTTACCAAGCGTATAATTATTGAAACTATAACAATAGAAGAGAAGGAGCACTAACATGAAAAAAATGACCATCGCAAGCAGCTTAATTTTAGCAACCATCGCGGTAGGCACACTACCAGTTCAAGCAGAGGAAGTGGCTAATCGCGACACAGATGCTATTGTAAAATTTAAAGCACCAGATGAAAAAGATCCCAACAGCAAAAATCCTGTAGTGGATCCAGAAGACAAAGACGGCAAAGATCCTGTGACACCTATCGACCCAGTAAATCCTGACAAACCAGTTGATGAAGGCTCTACAGGCCCCTTAACCTTGGACTATGCTTCAAGTTTAAACTTTGGTGAAAATATCATCAGCACAAAAGATGAAATCTATTTTGCATCAGCACAAGTTTTAAAAGATAAAAATAATGTTGAAAAAACGGGTCCATTATTTGCTCAAATTACAGATAATCGTGGAACTTTAGAAGGCTGGACTTTATCTGCAAAACAAAATTCTGCATTTACTTCTGCTACAAAAGGTCAGACGCTTGAAGGAACTGAAATTGTCTTTCAAAACGCTTCAGCTGTGACAGCAGGACAAAGCGCTGCACCAACAAGTTTAGCGAGCGTAACTTTTGGTACAGTTGGTGAAAGTCATAACGTGATGGTAGCTGCAACAGATCAAGGTGCTGGGAAATGGTCATACTTATACGGCAATGCTAGTTCAATTGCTGAAGTTGACGGCCGTCAAGTAATGAAAGATGTTCAATTAAAAGTGCCAGGTAAATCAGTTAAATTAAATGATGCCTACAAAACAACAATTACTTGGACATTAGCTAATACGCCAGTATAAAAAGAACCTTTTTGGAGAAAGGAAGAGGGGAACTCAGCCTTTCTCCTTTACATAGAAATGGAGTGTAGAGCGAAATGAAAAATAGATATTTTATTCTGATGATCCTAAGTTTTTATTTCTTTGCTTTTGGGATTGAAACCTCAGCAGCAGAATTACGATTTAGTGTTGAAACAGAAATTCCAGAAAACCAAATAGATAAAACAAAAACATATTTTGATTTAATGATGAAACCAGACCAAGAACAAATTTTGAAAGTTCGAGCGGCCAATAGTACAGATGAAAATTTAGTGATTGATGTTAGTGTGAAGTCGGCCACAACAAACAGCAACGGAGTGATTGAATATGGTGAGTCGTTGACAGCATTAGATAAATCTGCACCAGCAGATTTATCAGAAATCATTCAACTGAAAGACGGCGGTGAGAGTGTTGAATTGCCTGCTAAAAGTGAAAAAGTAGTTGAATTGCGAGTGAAGATGCCTAAAGAAGAGTTTTCAGGGCAACTAGCGGGCGGGATCACGTTTAGTGAAAAAGTCGATGAAACGAAAGACAAGCAAAAAGAAAATACAAACGGCTTAGCAATTGAAAATCGCTATGCCTATACAGTAGCTGTTTTACTTCGAGAAAATGAAACAGTTGTACAACCAGAATTGTCTTTAGAGAAAGTTGAACCGACGCAAAGAAATGCGCGCAGTGTTATTTCTGCAACACTACTAAACCATGAAGCAGCCTATCTTCAATCAATGAAAGTAACGGCAAATGTTAAAAATAAGAAAACAAATAACGTTATTTTAGAGAAAGAACAAGAAGATATGCAAATGGCGCCCAATTCAATTTTTAATTTCCCTATTCCTTATGAAGAAAATGAAATGGAAGCTGGGACGTATGTATTGGCAATGACTGTGGAAGGCTCAGGAAAAAAATGGCAATTTACGAAAGAATTTACGATCTCAAAAGAGGAAGCAGAAACATTTAATGAGAAAGATGTAACCGTCAAAAAAACGGAATCTAAACTTATTTATCTCTTAATCGGTTTATTGCTCCTTTTACTGATAATCTGCCTGTTCATCATTTTACGTCTGAAAAAACAAAAAAATAAATAAAAAAAAGCCGTTCTTCAATTTGAAGAGCGGCTTTTTTTTAAAGATTAAATAATTTCTCCACAGTCGGACAAAGTTCAGTGAAACAAGTGACTTCTGCAAGGTGTGATGCAGGTTGGCAACTTGGTAGTTCACGAGAGCGGTGGTTAAACCAAAGAGAATGCCAGCCACCATTACGTGCGCCTACAATATCATTGTCATAACTATCACCAACATATAAAGTATGTTCAGGTTCCATACAAAATTGATTACAGGCTAAATCAAAAATTTCCTTTTCAGGTTTTTGAAAACCCGTACTTTGAGAAATAATGATATTTTGGCTTGGAACCCATTTTTCAAGATTCAATTGTTTAACTTTTTTAAATTGATGGTCTGTTGGACCATTTGTAATAATCCCCATCGGAATTTCTTTCTCTTGTAAAGTATCAAGAAGCTTAGTAACTTCTGGATGCATCGTAATATTATCCAATTCTTCTTCATAAACTTGTTGGAAAATTTTTCCTTCTTCTTGTGAAATTCCTGGATAGTTTAGATCCTTTAATGTTTCATTCATCCGGAAAAACCGCATGAAATCTAGGGACCATTCATTGGCTAAAACTTTCGGAAACGTTTCATCGCTGTGGTGTCTAAAACGAAGATACAATTCATGCATATCCTCTGTCGCAACGTTTGGGAAAATTTTAGTCATCGCATTTCGAAAGGGTTGTTGCTGATCGTACAGCGTGTCATCAACATCAAAAACAATGGTTCTCATTTAACAAGTGCACCTCTTAACTTTTTTACAAAACTTTTCATATGTTATATTGTAGCCGATATTTTCACAAATAAATAGAGTATTTTTCACTGTATTTCAAGGTTTTGTACAGAAATCAAAGCCTTGCGGGAAAAGACAATTATAGTTATTTTTACCGAAAAAATGGAAACGATAAATGAAAAAATATTCTGATAATGAAAAGTTTGTGAAAATGATTTTGAGTCAAAGTTACTTAAATAACACGTGTTCTGATAGAAGTTAGAATTTTGCAAGAGACCGTCTTTTTCCGTATAATGAATGAGAATGAAGGGGGAGAGTTAGGGAGTTATGTTAAAGCGTTTTTTTGGGTATTATCGGCCTTATCGTCGATTATTTATTTTGGATTTTGGGTGTGCCGTTTTTGCGGGGCTGTTAGAGTTGGCTTTTCCAGTAGCAGTCAACCAAGTAATTGATAAGATTATGCCAAAAGGAGATTTTCGCCTCATTGCATTAGCTAGTGCGGGCTTATTTGCATTTTATATAATCAATACGTTTTTACAATTTATTGTGGTTTATTTTGGTCATATGTTAGGCGTGAATATTGAAACAGATATGCGTGAAGAATTATATCAACATCTTCAAACACAACCGTTTGAGTATTATGATAATCAAAAAACAGGGAAATTAATGAGCCGTTTGACCACTGATCTTTTTGAAATTTCGGAAGTGGCGCATCATGGTCCAGAAGACGTCTTTATTACGATTATGACGTTAGCAGGTTCTTTTCTATTAATGTTAACCATTCACGTGAAATTAGCCATCGCTACGTTTATTTTATTGCCATTTATCACGATTGCGCTAGGCTATTTTAATAAAAAAATGACAAAAGCGAATACGGATATTTACGATAATTTAGGTGAATTTAATGCTGGGATTGAAGCGTCAGTAAGTGGGATACGTGTCACGCAATCTTTTGCAAATGAACCATTTGAACGAAAACAGTTTAATTATTTAAATCAAATGTATCGAAAATCGAAATTATATTTTTATAAGGTGATGGGTGTCAGTTCCGCCTATAATTACTTATTAATTCGTCTGATAAATTTATTTTCATTAATTTTTGGTGCGTATTATACAATTAAAGGAGAAATTACAGAAGGTCAGTTTGTAGGATTTATTTTATTAGCCAATATTTTTATTCGGCCGATTGAAAAAGTCAACAATATGATTGAAAGCTATCCCAAAGGATTTGCTGGTTTTAAACGTTTTACGGAAGAAACGGACAAACAACCGTCCATCAAAGATTTGCCAGGAGCTGTTGCTGTTTCGCATTTAGAAGGAACGATTGCCTATAAAGATGTTTCATTTGCTTATGAAGATGGCACAAAAGTTTTAGACCATATCAATTTAAAAATTCAACCTGGTGAAACCGTTGCTTTCGTTGGACAAAGTGGTTCAGGAAAAACGACCTTGTGTAATCTGTTGCCTCGTTTTTATGAAGTCAGTAGTGGTGAAATTACGATTGACGGTAGAAATATCCAGCAAATGACCTTGGCTTCATTACGTAAGCAGATTGGAATTGTTCAACAAGATGTGTTTTTATTCCCTGGAACATTACGAGAAAATATTGCTTATGGGAATTTAAATGCTACAGAAATAGACATTCAACAAGCGGTGAAATTAGCACATTTAGAACATGTAATTCAGCTAATGCCAGATGGCTTGGACACAATTATTGGCGAACGTGGCGTGAAATTATCGGGCGGTCAAAAGCAGCGAGTGGCAATTGCGCGAATGTTCTTGAAGAACCCGCCGATTTTAATTCTAGATGAAGCGACTTCTGCATTAGATACAGAAACAGAGCAAGTGATTCAAGAGTCATTAAACTCGTTAGCTGACGGGCGAACAACATTAATTATTGCCCACAGACTGGCAACGATTAAACATGCTGATCGAATAATCGTAGTGAGTGACCAAGGAATTTTAGAAGATGGAACACATGAAACTTTGTACGCGCAAAGAGGCCACTATCGTCGCTTGTACGATGCTCAATTTAGAACATAAAAAACCCGCGAATAAAACTTCGCGGGTTTTTATTATGTTTAGTTAGCGCCGAACTTTTCTTCCCAAACCAACAGCATTTTTCATTCGTTGAAGTGTTTTGTTGGCTACCAGGCGAGCGTTTTCTGCGCCCTCAT
>OKHY01000367.1_pt1 | contig 14957 bp, 6 predicted proteins | sample 1611821 | NCBI WGS metagenome assembly OKHY01 (sample SAMN04436773, study PRJEB24849) | human gut metagenome | biome: human gut; feature: NICU; material: stool | host: Homo sapiens | place: USA: Saint Louis, MO | collected 2011-04-29
CCTGCACATGGGACTCTCTTACCTGCAACTGGCAGAAAAAAACAAGGCACGTATGGCTTTCGAACAGGCAGCCGCCTCCAATGCCAACCTGCAGATTAAGGAACAGGCCGCTTACAACTATGCACTTTGCCTGCACGAAACATCCTACTCCGCTTTCGGTGAATCGGTTACTGCTTTTGAAAAATTCCTCAATGAATTCCCGACTTCTCCGTATGCCGAGAAAGTAAGCAACTATCTGGTAGAAGTTTATATGAATACCCGCAGCTACGAAGCTGCTTTAAAGTCAATCGAACGGATTGCCAAGCCGAGTGCACAAATCATGGAAGCCAAACAAAAGATTCTCTTCCAACTGGGTACACAGTCATTTGCCAATACCAATTTCGAACAGGCTCTCCAATATCTGAACCAGTCCATCGCCATCGGGCAATACAACCGCCAAACAAAGGCGGACGCTTATTACTGGTGCGGAGAATCTTACTACCGACTCAACCGGATGATGGAAGCCGCCCGCGATTTCAACGCTTATCTGCAACTGACCACGCAGCCAAATAATGAAATGTATGCGCTCGCCAACTACAACCTAGGATACATTGCTTTCCATCGTAAGGACTATACACAGGCAAGCAATTACTTCCAAAAGTATATCCAACTGGAAAAAGGCGAAAACAGAACAGCGCTTGCAGATGCCTACAACCGTATCGGAGACTGTCATCTGAATGTACGCAACTTTGAAGAAGCCAAGCACTACTACTCGCAAGCCGAACAAATGAATACTCCTTCCGGCGATTACTCCTTCTATCAGCTGGCACTGGTATCCGGTTTACAGAAAGACTATACCGGCAAAATCACTCTTCTGAACAGACTGGTCGGCAAATATCCTTCTTCTCCGTATGCTGTGAATGCCATTTACGAGAAAGGACGTTCTTATGTACTGATGGATAACAACGGTCAGGCTATTACCTCTTTCAAGGAATTGCTGGAGAAATATCCCGAAAGCCCCGTCAGCCGGAAAGCTGCGGCTGAAATCGGTTTGCTGTATTATCAGAACGGCAACTTCGACCAGGCAATCAATGCGTACAAACAAGTGATTGAGAAGTATCCGGGCAGCGAAGAAGCCCGCCTGGCAATGCGCGATATGAAATCTATCTATGTAGATTTGAACCGTATCGATGAATTTGCGGCTTTAGCCAATGCGATGCCGGGACACATCCGCTTTGACGCCAGCGAACAGGATTCGCTTACTTATGCGGCTGCCGAAAAGATTTATGCACGTGGCAGAACAGAAGAAGCCAAGAGCAGCCTTAATAAATATCTGCAAACCTTCCCGGAAGGAGCATTTAGCCTGAATGCACATTATTATCTCTGCCAGATTGGAAACGAGCAGAAGAATTATGATATGGTGCTCCTCCACTCCGGAAAATTGCTTGAATATCCGAATAATCCATTCGCAGAAGAAGCGCTGATCATGCGTGCGGAAGTACAGTTCAACCAGCAACAGATGGCAGAAGCTCTGGCAAGCTACAAGATGCTGAAAGAAAAAGCGACCAATGTAGAACGCCGCCAGCTTGCCGAAACCGGCATCCTGCGCTGTGCCTTCCTGCTGAGAGACGATGTGGAAACAATTCATGCAGCAACCGAGGTGCTGGCTGAAGCCAAGCTTAGTCCGGAACTAAAAAACGAAGCTCTTTATTATCGCGCAAAAGCTTATAAGAATCAGAAAGCGGACAAGAAAGCATTGGATGATTTCCGCGAACTGGCCAAGGATACCCGCAATTCTTATGGTGCCGAAGCTAAATACCAGGTTGCCCAAGCACTTTACGATGCCAAAGAATATGCGGCGGCAGAAAAAGAGCTGCTCAACTACATCGAACAGAGTACGCCACACGCTTATTGGCTGGCACGCAGCTTTGTCCTCCTGTCGGACGTATATGTCGCTATGGGTAAAGACCTCGACGCACGCCAGTATCTGCTGAGCCTGCAACAGAACTACCAGGGCAATGACGATATCGAGAGCATGATTGAAGACAGACTAAAGAAACTAAACAAGTAAAGATGAAAAGTATGAAACGAACTCTTTATATAGCAGGAGGATTTACACTGGCATTTCTGATGCCGTTCAACCTTCAGGCACAGAATACTCAGCCGAAAGATACGACCATGAACCGCACGGTCGTCGTAGAACAGGAATATAATCCGGACATTCTGGATGCTTCCAAAGTGAATGTGCTGCCCAAAGTGGAAGAACCTACCGTCAGCAAAAAGGAAGTGGAATATGCCACTACTTTCTTCCCGGCTACCTCCATTCCTGCCGACCTGATGCGTCCCTATGTAGGAACGGAAGTGCAGCCCGGCAGCAAGCCCGGATATATACGCGCCGGATATGGAAACTACGGTAATCTGGATCTCCTTGCCAATTACCTGTTCCGTCTGTCGGACAGGGACAAACTGAACGTCCGCTTTCAGATGGACGGAATGGATGGCAAACTGACCATGCCGGAAACAGACACGAAATGGAATGCTTATTATTACCGTACCCGTGCGAATATCGATTATATCCACCAGTTCAATAAGGTGGATTTCAACATCGCCGCTAATTTCGGACTCAGCAATTTCAACCTTTCTCCGGTTCAGCCCGGCAAGCAGAAGTTTACTTCAGGAGACTTCCATCTGGGAGTAAAATCGACAGATGAAAATTATCCCATACAGTTCGAAGCGGAAACCAATCTGATGATGTACAACCGTCAGAACAATAACACTTTCTTTTTCAATGACAAAGTCGGAGAAACACAAGTGCATACCAAAGGATTGATCAGCGGCGCTATCAGCGACGAACAGAGCATCAACATCGGATTGGACATGCGTAATCTCATCTACAATAAAGACCTGAAACTTGCTGACGACCTCCAGGTATATGAGAACCGTACCGCTCTGGCACTGAATCCGCATTATAAACTCAGCAGCGACAGCTGGAATCTGCGTGCAGGAGCCAATGTGGATATCTCATTCGGCAGCGGTAAATCATTCCGCGTGTCTCCGGATGTAATAGCACAGTATATCTTCTCCGACAGCTACGTACTCTATGCGCAAGCTACCGGAGGCAAGCTGGTCAACGATTTCCGCAGACTGGAAACGATCTGTCCTTATGCCTTGCCGGCAGGCCCTATTCTCGATACGTACGAACAGCTGAATGCAGCAATAGGATTTAAAGCGAGTCCTTATCCCGGATTATGGATTAATCCCTCACTTCCCGATGGTGATGGTCAGGGAGAGAACACTCCGTCTCCGGTCACAGCACATCAATATCTGAATCTGGAATTCAGCAATACCAACAACTTCTACGCCGGTATGAAGATCAGCTATGAATACAAAGACCTCATTGCATTGTTCGCTGCTGGAACTTACCGTAACTGGGATGCGAAAGAAAAATACAGCCTGTATATGAAACCCGCCTGCGAAATTAATTTCAGCGCAGACTTCCGCCCGATCACAGGACTGAATATCAATCTCGGTTACGATTATATCGGACGCACAAAGGTAGAAGGCATTAAAGCCGCAGCAGTCAGCGACCTGCATGCCGGAGCCAGCTATAATGTGTTCAAAGGAGTATCCGTGTATGCCCGGATTAATAATATCCTCAATAAGAAATACCAGTATTATCTGGGCTATCCTACAGAAGGTCTTAACTTCCTGGGAGGATTAAGCTTCAGCTTCTAGACAAGACATATTCTCCAAAGAGAAGAACCAATCAGATGCCCATCCTGTTATTGCCTATGTGCAACATAACAGGATGGGCTTTTTTATTGTTCCTTACAAAGCCTCCTTTTCCATTCCGTCTATAATTTTGTATCAAGGTCTACCCATTTGTTACAGATAGTGTTTCTAGCTATTTGTGCACCTAATTTGGTGAATATTGCACGTCCATTTTTCACATCACCCCTAATTTTGCATCATCATTAAAAGATAAATGAAGTTAACCTTATTGCACATAAGCAAAGGATATATTTAGAAACTGAAGAGAGAATAAAGAGAATAAAAGTCACCCCCAACCCGGTTGACCTAACTATAAACTAAATATATTATTAACCTATCAAATTAAACAGTATGAGAAACGCGCTCAATTTAAGATTCTGCTTTCTTGTTACGTTTCTTTTATTCATACCGTTGATGTATGCCTTGCCCCCGGAAGGTATCACAATTAAGGGTAGAGTAACGGATGAAACACTCAAAGAAGGCGTTCCCGGAGCTAATGTGACTGTGAAAGGCACGAGCATTGGGACAATCACAGACTTTGACGGTAACTTTACGATCGTCGCCCCAAACAAAAAATCCGTATTGAACATTTCCTTTATCGGGTATGTAACCCAGGAGATCGTGGTCGGAGACAGGACAATCATCAATGTTTCCTTAAAAGAAGATGCACAGAACCTCGGTGAAGTGGAAGTTGTAGCTATCGCCTACGGTAATCAGGACAAGCGCATGCTTACCAGTGCCGTCTCCTCCATTGACAACAAAGAGCTGATCAAATCTCCGGCAACAAGTATCACGAACCTCCTCGCAGGAGCATTGCCGGGTGTATCTTCCGTACAGACTACCGGACAACCAGGTAAAGATGCTGCTGCCATCTACGTACGTGGTGTCGGTTCATTAAATGATTCACAATCCAAGCCCCTGGTTTTAGTAGACGGAATAGAACGTGAGTTTTCACAAATCGACCCGAACGAAATCGAAAGTATTTCAGTATTGAAAGACGCCTCTTCCACCGCTGTATTCGGAGTAAGAGGTGCTAATGGCGTTGTATTGATCACCACCCGAAGAGGTAAAGCAGGCAAAACGCAGATTTCCGCCAGCACCAAACTGGGTCTGCAACAACCCATCTCACTGGTAGAGCAGACCGGAAGTTACGAGTTCGCACGCTTCTGGAATATGAAGCAGGAGATGGACCACGTTACGAATCCTAAGTTATACTTCACTCCGGAACAGGTAGAAGCCTATCGCACCGGCTCAGACCCCATCATGTATCCCAGTATGGACTGGAAGAAGTATATTTTTAATAATATCTATCTTCAAAGCCAGAACAACCTAAATATCTCCGGCGGTAGCGATAATGTACGATACTTCATCTCAGTAGGTTATACTTATCAGAACGGACTTCTGAAAGAACTTCCCGGACAAATGTACGACAATAACTATCGTTACAACCGCTATAACTACCGCGCCAATATCGATGCCAATCTGACCAAGACCACTTCGATGAAACTCGGTGTCGGTGGTGTTTTAGGTAAGATACAGGAACCGCGCAGCGTCGTTTCGGGTACAGGAGAAGACCAAAACCCCTGGGTAATCGCACAGATCTGGTCACATCCGTTTGCCGGACCGGGATTTATCAACGGAGTACGTACACTGATTCCTAAAGATATGGTTCCGCTGGGAGAAGTGATGCGTGACGGTATGTTCGTATTCTACGGACAAGGTTACAATCAAACGTATGACACGACATTGAATCTGGATTTAGACATCACACAGAAACTGGACTTTATCACTCCGGGACTGAGCGTTTCCGTGAAAGGTGCTTACGACAATAAATTCAAACTGGAAAAAGTACGTACGGGAGGCGCCATCGAAGCGCAGACTGTGTACTACAAATCATACTTTGACACCAACGGTACGATGTCACAGACCGATCCCGACTACGATAAATCACTTATCTATGTACCCAGCGGCAGCGATACTCCGCTCACTTACTCGGAAAGCAGCGGACGCGGACAGAACTGGTATCTGGAAGGACGTATCAACTATGACCGTACATTCAGCGACCACAGAATATCCGGTCTGTTCCTTTACAATCAGTCGCGTAACTATTATCCGGACAGCTACACTTATCTGCCCCGTAACTACGTAGGATTGGTAGGACGTGCTACTTATGCCTATCAAAGTAAATATCTGCTCGACGTAAACGTCGGCTACAACGGTTCGGAGAACTTTGCTCCGGGCAGCACACGTTTCGGTGTATTCCCTTCCTTCTCTGCCGGATGGATCGCAACTGCCGAGAAGTTTATGGAAAACCAGAAAATCGTAGACTACCTAAAACTCAGAGCATCCTGGGGACGTGTAGGTAACGACAAGGGAGTAGACTCACGCTTTATGTACATGCCTGCCGTATGGGGATCATCGGGCAGTTACAGCTTCGGTGTGGACAATCCGATTTCCCAATCGGCAGCAGCCATCTCACGTATGGGTAACCCGGCAGTAACCTGGGAAACAGCCGACAAGCAGAACTACGGTATTGATCTTAAGTTCTTCAACAGCCGCCTGTCCGCTACCTTCGACTACTTTATCGAACACCGCACAGGCATTCTGATCTCTCCGGAATCGACCCCAAGCATCATCGCAACTGCACTGCCTAACCTGAACATTGGTAAGGTAGACAACCACGGTTACGAAGTTTCTCTCGGCTGGCGCGATAAGATCGGAAAGGATTTCACCTATAATGTGGATGCCAACGTCTCTTTCGCACGCAACAAAATCCTCTATATGGACGAAGTGCCCAAGCAATTCTCTTATATGAACCAGACCGGTGGCTCTACCGGACGCCAGACCGGAGTATACAACTACATCCGTCTCTATCAGTACAGCGACTTCATCACCGGAGCCGACGGCGAACTGACCTTAAAGCCGGAACTGCCTCAGCCTTATCAGAAGGTATATCCGGGTGACGCCATGTACGCCGACCTCAATGGAGACCACATCGTGGACGGTAATGACAAGAGCGTAGCAGGTTATGCTACCCGTCCGGAATACGTTTTCGGTATGAACATGGGATTCGACTGGAAAGGATTCAACTTCACCATGCAATGGGTGGGTTCCAAGAACGTTAACAGAATGTATGACATCGAATACCGTATCCCTTATACGAATGCCGGAAAGCGTGGTTTGCTGACTTACTTCTACGACGGTTGCTGGACTCCGGAAAACCAACTGGGAGCTGTTTATCCACGTCCGTCGGAAGAATCGGAAAGCTGGAACTCCGAACCCTCTACCCTCTGGTTGGTGGATGCTTCCTATCTCCGCTTGAAGAGCCTGAGCTTCGGTTATACCATCACCGGAAAGAAATTCCTGAAGAAACTGGGCCTCAGCTCACTCGGATTAAACTTCAGCGGCTACAACCTGCTGACCTTCTCACCGCTTAAATATCTTGATCCGGAAAGTGATCCTAACCGATTCGGAGATTATCCGCTGATCAAAGTATATAGCTTCGGTTTAAATCTTAACTTCTAAAAAACGACTGTATGAATAGAATAATAAAAGGACTCGGAATAGCATTGGGTTGCGTACTGATAGCCTCCTCCTGTTCTGAAATCAGCTTCGGGGATAAATTTCTGGGCGACCAGCCTGAGAGTTCCGGAGCGACTACCGAAGAAATGTTCTCTTCGAAAATAAATGCCGAAAAGGTGCTGACCAAAGCATATACCGGATTACCTTATGGGCTACCGACCGGCTCTGACTACAAATTGGGTGTGAACATACTTGAATCAATCACAGACTTATGTTACAGTTTCCGTGACAATATCAGTGATGGGCCTGTCAAGCTCTATTACAACGGAGCACTCAGTGCCAACAACGTCCCAAAGAATTCTGCTTACCGTTATGGAAGCAAGTCTGACTGGACCACCATCCGTTACGCTTGGTTATATATCGAGAACGTAGAGAAAGTGCCCGACATGACAGCCAGCGAGAAAAGTGAACGGATCGCGGAAGCCAAAGTTTTGATCTCCCTCTGCTATTTCGAAATGCTGAGATATGTAGGCGGTGTGACATGACTGGACCACTATGTAGACGTAAACGAGACAATGAATTTCCCCCGTATCACTTTTGCCGAAACGGTAGAGAAGATCGTAGGATTGCTCAACGAAGCCATCAACTCCAATCTGGCCTGGAAAGCCGAGAAAGCAGATGACGGACGTATGACCCTGGCAGGAGCGATGGCATTAAAGTTCAAGGTATTGCAATGGGCAGCCAGTCCGACTTTCAACTCAAACACCAAATGGCATCCGGAAGCAGACGAATATACCTGCTACGGAAATTACAGCGACCAACGATGGAAAGATGCCGCCGAAGCAGGCGCAGCCTTTTTCACAGAATTACAAAAACGGCACGAATACGAACTGATTCAACCTACGGAAGAGACGCACCGGGCAAGACGTCTGGCCTATCGTCAGGCCTACTACAACCGCGGCGGAACAGAAATATTAATCTCTACCCGTCAAGGATATGGCTCCGATGTTCACAGCAGCTTTATCGGCCAACGTTATTACAGCGGCCCTACATTGAACTATGTAGATATGTTTCCGTGGGAAGACGGAACTGATTTTCCGGCAAATTTCGACTGGAAGTCACCCTCCAAGCAACCGTTCTTTACAAAAGGCGAAATGGTGCCCACCCGCGACCCACGTCTGTATGAAAATGTAGCTTGTCCCGGAGACACCTACTGCAACGGAACAACAGCTCCTGTTTATATCAACCATGCCGACTACAAAGACGGTAGCGGATTCCTGATCATGAAGTACATCTTACAGGAAAACAACGATCGCGAAGGTCCGGTACAATGGTCACACACCCGTCTGGCGGAAATCATGCTGGGATATGCGGAAGTACTCAACGAAGTCAACGGACGCCCTACCGACGAGGCTTACAAAATGGTAAACGATGTACGAAAGAGAGTAGGTCTGCCGGAACTTTCCAAGACGATGAATCACGATCAGTTCCTCGAAGCAGTACTGAGAGAAAGAGCACTCGAATTAGGATTTGAAGAAGTACGCTGGTTCGACCTCGTTCGCAGAGACCGTCAGAGCGACTTCAAGAAGAAGTTGTACGGACTCAGAAGCAGAGGTAACGACCTGAACAATCCGACTGAGTTCACCTTCGAGAAGATCGAACTGGGAGACCATTACTGGGCTACCAACTGGGATACCAAGTGGTATCTGGCTCCGATTCCTCAGGAGGAAATCAACAAGCAATATGGAATGACCCAAAACCCGGGCTGGTAAATGACACGTTAACTAATATCGTTTGAACAATGAATAAAATAAATTATATATTAATCACTCTGCTCCTGGGAGGTTCGGTATACCTGAATGCACAGACATCGAAAGCTGCTTCGGAAATGCAGCTGGCAGATACACTGAGCATCGGCTACCAGATGAACGTATCTTCCCAGACCAGCAGTTACTCTATCAACGGAGTCAATGCTTCCGCATTCGAAAAATCCCCGTACATAGATATCAGCAAAGCTTTGTATGGAAAAGTGGCAGGTCTGAATGTATATCAGGGTACAGGCTCGTCAGCCGATAACGTATCCACCCTCTCTATACACGGAAATGCCCCGCTAGTATTAATTGATGGTTTCCCACGTGATATCAGTGACATCACTTCGATGGAAATCGAATCATGCTACGTTCTGAAAGATGCGGCAGCCGCTGCTCTCTACGGTATGCGTGGTGCGAATGGAGTAGTACTGATTACGACTAAACGCGGAATAAGCAATGGTCTGAAGGTAAATGTGGACTATAATTTCGGTGTCAATACCCAATTCCGTTCTCCGGACTTCGCAGATGCCTATACGTATGCGAACGCCCTTAACACCGCATTAAGCGGAGACGGTCTGCCTGCACGCTACAATGCACAGGAACTGGATGCTTTCCGGACAGGAATCTATCCGTATGACTATCCGAATGTAGACTGGTGGAATGAAACGCTGAACAACACAGGATTGACCCACAACCTGAAAATGTCTTTCAGCGGAGGTAGTGACAAGTTCCGTTTTTACACGGTAGTTGACTATTACCGGGATCGCTCCATGTTGAAGAAAAACACGGAAGATACACGTTTCGACACTACACCTACAGACACACGTCTGACCGTACGTACCAATCTGGACGTAAAAGTGACGGAAAGCACATTGCTGAAAGCCGGCATTGTAGGCAGACTGAAAGAATTCAGAGGTACCCGCTATGGACGCAGCGCTATTTTCAACAAAATCTATGGCATTCCATCCGCTGCATTCCCCATTCGCTATGAGAATGGCATTTATGGAGGTAGTTCTGTGTACGGAACCGGTAATCCGGTAGCTCTGTTGAAAGACTACGGACACATCCGTAACGTATACGGAACACTACTCGCCGACCTGAGCATCCGTCAGGATTTAAGTGCGTTGACCAAAGGGCTGGCAGCCGAAGCATCCGTCTCTTTCGATAATATCGGAGGAATGAATGAAACCACCAATAAAGAGTATCGTTACATGAACAGCAATGCAAGTATCACCAGCGATGGTACACTGGTGACAACTCCTGCCATTTATGGTACAGACTCCGAAACACTGGGACATACACAGCCTTTCGAAAGGCTGATGCTACGCAGCGATTTCCAGGCAAAGGTGGATTATAACCGCACTTTTGGCAAACATCAGGTGGGAGGAGCATTGATTTATGATATGCAGTCTGTTGTCAAAAACGGCAGAAACAACTCTCAGAAGAATCAGTCTGTGCTGGTGAACGCCACATATACTTACGACAACCGTTACAGCCTCAATGCCGTATTCAACCGCTCGGGATCAGCTTACCTGCCCGACGGAGACAAATACTCGAACTATCCTGCCGTTTCTGCTGCATGGATCGTCTCCAACGAAGCATTTATGGAAAAGGTGACACCGATCAATCTCTTTAAGATTCGCGCCTCTTACGGTCTGTCCGGATGGGACGGCAATCTGAGCCACGAACTATGGCGTCAGTCTTATGGCAGCGGCGGTGCCGGTTATAACTTCGGAGTGAATGCCGGAGGACAGTCCGGTGGCAGTGAAGGCGATCTGCCGGTTATCGGCCTGGTAGCGGAAAAATCACAGAAAGCGACTTTCGGATTTGATCTCGCTGCTTTTGATAATCGTTTGAATGCAACAGTAGAAGGTTTCTACGAAAAACGTTCGGATATACTTGTGTCAGGTGCCAATTCTACTTCCGGTATTATCGGTATCACAGTAGGTCAGGTGAACGAAGGAATCTATAAATACAAAGGAGTGGATGCTTCTTTGAGTTGGAATGATAAGATCGGTGATTTCCATTATGGTATTGGTGCTAGCATGTCATATCTGAATACAGAGGTAGTCAATGTAAACCAGGCATATCAAGAATACGACTACTTGTATACCAAGGGCAACCGTATCGGACAGATGTACGGCCTGGAAGCTATCGGCTTCTTCAACAGCCAGCAGGAAATCAACAACAGTCCGCAACAAACCTTCTCGGACGTAGCTCCCGGTGACGTGAAATACAAAGATCAGAACGGTGACAACCGCATCGACGAGAAAGACGTTGTGAAAATGTTCGGTTCATCTGTTCCACGCTTCTATTTCGGATTCAATCTGAACTTCTCATACAAGAGACTGGAGCTTTCCGCTGATTTCCAGGGAATGACCGGAGTCACTGTTTCATTGCTCAACAGTCCGCTTTATAGTCCACTTGTAAGCAATGGCAACATTTCAAATACATTCCTGAATGAAGAAATAAGCTGGACACCGGAGAATAAGACCAATGCAACCATGCCGAGACTGACTACTCAAGAAAACTTGAATAACTATCGCGCCAGCTCACTGTGGTACCGTGACGGTTCATTCCTGAAACTGCGTAACCTATTGGTAGCTTATACTTTCCCGAAATCGCAGACTCGCTTTGCCGACCTGAAAGTATTCGTACAAGGCACCAATCTGTTCTCATTAGACAATATCCATTTTGCCGATCCGGAACAACTTGGCATCGCTTATCCGTCGACAAGAAGTTATTGGGCAGGTATCAAACTTAATTTTTAATGCAAAGTAACAAATGAACATTATGAGAACCAAATACATACTCTTAACCATTTTGTCTTCGTTGGTCTTTGCTTCGTGCAACTACCTTGACTTTGATGAAACGAACAACCTGAAGACAAAAGAAGACATGTACAAGTATTTCGGTACAAGCAAATCAATGCTTACCCACGTATACTCATACATGCCACAAGGCTACCAACTGTTTGCGACCTCCGGCGGAATTTTCACCGAAGACAGATATTCCATGCGCGACTGTGCCAGTGATGACGGCGAATTCGGAGCCTATGCAGATAATATCCAGAATACCAATAACGGTAACTGGTCGCCTATTAAAACTTATGACGATTCATGGACCCTGTATCGCGGTATACGTGCTGCCAACAGCTTTATAGCAGAGATTGCCCAAGTGGACTTCACACGCTACGAGCACGACGGACAATATACAAACTGGATGAAGCAGCTGAAATATTTCCCTTACGAAGCCAGAGTGCTGCGGGCACACTACTTCTTTGAACTGGCACGCCGCTACGGTGACATCGCCATGCCATTGGAAGTACTGACTGAAGAGGAAGCCAATACAATCGGCAAGACACCATTCAGCGAAGTTATCAGCTTCATTGTCAGTGAATGCGACGACGCTGCCAATAACTTGCCGGACAGCTATGTAAACGAACCGGGAGCAGAAATCGGCAGAGTGACCAAAGGCTTTGCAATGGCAGTAAAGTCAAAAGCACTGCTATATGCTGCCAGTAAGCTACATAATCCTTCTATGGATACCGAATTGTGGAAAAAGTCTGCCAAAGCAGCAATAGATATTATCAACACAGGGCTTTACTCTCTCGACCCCCAGGAGAGTGCCAACAACCTCGACTCAAAAGAAGTTGTACTGATGAGGATCAATGGTGATGACTCGGACTTCGAAATGTTTAATCTCCCGCTTCGCATGACTGCGGGAACACGCACTTCCAGTCTTATCCCATACAGCAATTACCCATCACAAAACCTTGTGGACGCATTCGAGACAGTCAACGGTTACAAAGTAACCCTAGAAAACACAGGATGGGTTTGCGAAGACCCTGCATTTGACCCGCAATCACCTTATGAGAATCGTGACAAACGTTTCTACCGCGCTATTCTTGCCAACGGAATGTCGTTTAAAGACTACACCATTGAAACCTTCAAAGGTGGCGCCGACGACGGAATCGTATCACAAGGCGGTTCACCGACAGGATACTTCCTGCGCAAGTACATTCAGGAAGCTACTAGCTTTGAACCGGGTAAAGAAGCTGTCAGCAAGCATCATTGGGTGATTTACCGCTATGCGGAAACATTACTAACGTATGCGGAATCTATGGTCAACGCTTTCAATGATGTCAATTACACAGATGAGACTTATAAGTATTCTGCTCTGTGGGCTATCAATGAAGTGAGAAAGAATGCCGATATGCCGTTGATTCCTTCCATGGGAAAAGATGAATTCATGGAACGCCTGTACAATGAATGGCGTGTAGAGTTTGCTTTCGAAGATCATCGTTTCTGGGATGTACGGAGATGGAAGATTGCCGATACTACCCAGCGGGAACTATACGGAGTAAAGATCGAGAAGCAGGCGGACGGTACGTTCAACTTCTACAAGAACCTTTACGAAACCCGTAACTGGAGAGATTGCATGTATCTGTATCCGATCCCTCAAAGCGAACTATACAAGAATACAAACTTAAATCCTCAAAACACAGGATGGTAATTAATTGTCTAATCTAATATTTAAAAGATATATGAAAAAGTTATATAGCAACACGTTAATGCAACTGATTCTTGCACTGTGCACATTCAGTTTTGTAGCATGCCAGGAGTTCGACATCGACTCACAGCCGGAAGGTCCTCTCAATATCCAGATAGATGCTCTGGAGTCTTATACTGCTTTGGCAACTTCTCCAAGCAATGTAGTGTTCAACATCAGCTCCAACACTCCCTGGACGATTGAAAGCGACCAGCAGTGGTGCAAGCCGACTCCTTCGATGAGTGCAGCCAGCTCACTTGTGTCGGAGATTGTGGTGACAATGGAAAACAATACAGGAAAGAAAGCACGTACAGCCAAACTGACTATCAAGGCAGAAGGCGTTGAAGGCACCAAGGTAGTTACTATCGAGCAGGCTTCGAAAGAAGACCTGGTGGTGGTTCCTTACGATGAACTGGTACCGACAGAAGGCGGCAGCATTACCTTTACCATTGCTTCCAACAAAGCTTGGGAAATCATTCCTTCCACCGCTTTCCTTTCCAATATCGACAAAACATCCGGTACAGGTAATGAAGATGCCATAGCAGAAACCGTAACTGTGACGCTGCCTGCCAATGCAGGCGCCAAGAGAGCAGGCACGCTGACTGTAAAAACTGAGTTTGAAGAATACACCTTTACCATTACTCAAAATGGAGTGATCATTGAACTGGAAGAAGATCCCGAAAGTACAACAATCAGCATGCCCGGAACAGGCAGTGGTATGGAAAAGACTGTACTGATTCGCGCAAACAAAGAATGGAAAGTTGAAGTTCCTAAGGAATATCAGAGTTGGCTGAAAGCTGAGGCACTGAGTGAAACAGAGTTGAAAGTAACGACAACAACGACTAATAATCTGATGGTAAACCGTGTCGGCCACATCATTATGAAGACCAAAGAAGTCATCGACGGATTTGACGGCATTACGTTCGACATCAGTCAAGGTACTGCTTTCTGGAAAGAAGGAGGAGCAGATAACTATGTTGTGGATGAGGAAACCGGTTACATGACACTCTATGGCAGTGGAATAGTCACCAACTATTTATTCAAAAAAGGACGTCTCGCATTCGATTTCGAATCTATCAATTTAACCGGAGAAGATTGGATTGAGTTTAATATGTGGCCCAACTCAGGAAATACAAACTTCCATTTGCATTTCTACGCAAATAAAGAAAGTAACTTCACTTGTGGAGGTTCAGGCTTAAACTGGACTCAGAAAACATTTACCTGGACATCGGAACAAACGAATGTAGTGAAGAAGATTGAATTCCTTGTTGTCAACAAAGAAGAAGGTTCGAACGCATTAGTTCTTAAACTGATTATTGATGG
>OKHY01000397.1_pt1 | contig 13692 bp, 12 predicted proteins | sample 1611821 | NCBI WGS metagenome assembly OKHY01 (sample SAMN04436773, study PRJEB24849) | human gut metagenome | biome: human gut; feature: NICU; material: stool | host: Homo sapiens | place: USA: Saint Louis, MO | collected 2011-04-29
GAAGGCATGGAAATATTTTTGTTGGACAGTATTTCCAGTGCGTTGATGTCATACTCCAAGGCTTTGATATAGTCTTTCTGATGATGACGCGCAAGGGTACTTTTTATGTTCAGTACTTGTACGAGAGATTTCTCGTCAAATGAAAGTTTCTGGCATTTGTCCAGCCATTCCATGGTATCACTGTCTTCTAGTCCTATTTTCTGCAATGCGTATTTAAACACGTATGTAAACCTGTCGGGAAGTGCTTCGGCTTCGAACTTGTAGGCATCATTTGCTTTCTTCTCGTTTTCCATTCCTCCGGTCAGGGCGCAGAGGTCGGCATATCGGTACATTATTTCGGCCAGTTTGTCGATGTCTTCCTCTGCTTTTGTTTTCTGTAACAGCTTCTCTCTGGCCTGAGTGATAATTCCGGATTTATTGTATAGCTCGATGGCTTCAGACAGTTTCCCGGCATTGACCAGTTCCAATACTTGCTTCTCGATGGCGTTGATGTCATCCGGATTTATTCTCGCAAACTTTTCAGCGTACTGATCGATCTGATTCATAAATGATCTGGATTCTTCCGCCATCGCTTTCAGACGGTCGCTACGCTCTTGCAGACTGATTTTCTGTGCTATATATAGCTGGTTGATTTCTTCAATGGCTTTTTCTTGTTTCTTCGAAAAGTGGGCAACGGAGATGGAATAATACTTGCTCTTGCTTTCTTCTATAGTGCCCTCGGGAGCCATCACAATACTCAACGGACGTTTTTCGGATAGAATCCATCCATTGATCATGTCTTTATTTACCAGTTCATATCCTTTCTTATATACATTCGGAGAAGCGATAGCCATTCCCGGTTTTTGTTTGCTGAAGTTGAACTGGAAATTCCCGTTGGCATCCGTATCGGTGGCAGGGGCATCGGTAGCTGTCAGTTGTACTCCCGGTAGTGGGGACTTATTTGAATTAAAAATCTGTACTGTACCTTTTTGAGACATTTGTGCGTAAGCACTTCCGGATAGTAATAAGAATATCCAGAAACAAGCGTTTTTGGTTTTCATAGCTTTTATTTCTTAATGATGTATATGCAAGTCAACAAAAGGAATGTGGAGGGAGAAAGTAATCGGGACTGACTAAAAAGTCTGAAAGCTGATTATATCCTTTTTAGTCGGCCCCGGGTATATTGGCAGGGAGTCAGGATCAGTTGTGTACTACTGTTCCTATTTCTTCTCCGCTGATTACTTTTTTGAGGTTTCCTACCGTGTCCATGTCAAAAACAACAATCGGCAGGTTGTTTTCCTTGCACATACAGGTAGCTGTGAGGTCCATCACTTTCAGACCGCGTTTCAGTACTTCATCGTATGTGATGTCACTGAATTTTGTAGCTGTAGGGTCTTTCTCCGGGTCGGCTGTGTAGATGCCGTCTACGCGGGTACCTTTCAGCATTACGTCTGCTTCGATTTCGATGTCGCGCAGTGAAGAGCCAGTGTCTGTGGTAAAGAAAGGATTTCCCGTACCGCCGGACATGATAACGATTTCACCGTTTTCCATGCATTCAATCGCTTTCCATTTGCTGTAGAATTCACCGATCGGCTCCATGCGGACTGCTGTAAGTACACGGGCCTTTACTCCGGCTGCTACTAATGCGGAACTTAATGCAAGGCTGTTGATGACAGTTGCCAGCATACCCATCTGATCACCTTTCACACGGTCGAAGCCCTTGTTGGCTCCGCTTAGTCCACGGAAGATATTTCCGCCGCCGATAACGATGCCGATTTGTACTCCCTGTTCATGGATTTCTTTGATTTGTGCGGCATATTCCGCCAGTCTTTTTTCGTCAATGCCGTATTGTTTTTCCCCCATCAGGCTTTCTCCGCTGAGCTTCAGCAGAATTCTTTTATACTTTGCCATATCTTTTTACATTTAGTTTAGCGCAAATATAGAGATAATTTGTTGGATAGACCTCATAGTTGCGCGATAACTTTTATATCGCTTTCTTCACTATTTCTCTTCCGATGAAGGTCTGCACGATTCCCCTCAATGAAAGGTAAGTGATGAAAGCCAGCCATAAAGCGTGATTTCCCAAGAGATTGTGGAAGGCATAGTAGATCATAAAAAAGCTGACGGAAGCAACCAACATCGAATAAAGCATCTGGCGGGTGGCGGTGGCGCCGATAAACACACCATCCCATAAGAAAGCGGAGAAACCTGTCAATGGGATGGCGAGTGCCCAATAAAAGTAAGTGTCTGAGGAGCTTATTACCGAAACATCATTTGTCAGTAACCCGAGAAATTCTTTTCCGCCTATTGCATATAAAAGGGTGAATGCTGCCGAAAGTCCGATGCCCCAATAGAAAAGGTGATTGACCGTATTGCGGAGAGCCGTTTGATTTCTTGCGCCGATATAGCGTCCGGCTAACGCTTCCCCTGCATAGGCGAATCCATCCATAATATAAGAGAAGAGCGTGAACAATTGCATCAGCAGTGTATTTACTGCCAGAACGACTTCTCCCTGTGCAGCTCCTGCAGAGGTGAAGAACATCGTTACGATTACCAGGCAGAGGGTACGGAAAAAGATGTCACGGTTTACCCGGAAGAAACGGTACATTGCCTGCTTCTGTATGATATCTTTCCATACAATACGTTTTCGGAGCGTGCTGTAATAACGCATATACAATAGTATGGCCATAAAGAAACCTGCATACTGTGCGATAAGGGTTCCGGCGGCGACTCCTGCCACTTTCATATCCAAGAGATAGACGAAAGACAAACTGGCGATAATATTGACAATATTCTGCGTGATGGCAATATACATCGGGAAGCGTGAGTTCTGCATTCCGATAAACCAGCCTGCAAATCCATAAAGACCTAGCATTGCCGGAGCTCCCCAAATACAGATATAGAAATAGGTAGTTGCCAGTTGCTTTACTTCTTCTGTAGTCTGTATGAGTGTGAATGCCGCATTAAGGATAGGATATTGAAGGATCAGCAGGCATAGGGCAATAAAGAGTCCGACGCCGACAGAACGTATCAGTAACCGGTTGATTTCGTTTAAGTCATGCTGCCCGTAGGCTTGTGAGGTCATGCCGCTTGTTCCCATACGTAGGAATCCGAAGATCCAGTAGATGATATTGAACAACATTCCTCCTACGGCAATCGCTCCGATATATGCCGGAGAGCCGAGATGTCCAACGATAGTGACATCGATAAGTCCCAGCAATGGCACGGTAATATTCGAAATAATCGATGGTACGGCAATCTGTAATATTCGTCTGTTTTCGGAGGTCGTCTTTTTATTTATCATCTTGTAGAAACACTTTTATCAAATAGATTGTTCTTTTTGCGAACAAAGGTACATATTTTATTATTTTATTGTATCTTTGCGTGTCACGAACTAGAAACAATGTAACTGATTATGAAAACCTTAACTCTCCTTCTTTTTTCTTTGTTTTCGTTGCCGCTGATGCTGAATGCACAGACGGCCGATGAAATGTTGCATAAAGTCACGGTTGCTATTGAGGCCGGACAGCATGGACAGGCGGTTAGCTATTTCCGTCAGGCTATCAGTCTGAATATAGACCGCTCGGAAATGTTCTACTGGACGAGTATAGACAAGAGTAGTGAGATCAGCTCGAAACTTTCTAATGAGTTGGCTCTTGCCTATAAGAAGAATCGGAATTATGACAAAGCCTTTTTGTTTTATAAAGAACTGTCGCAGAAGGACCCTGATAATGTAGATTATCTGGAGGCTGTTGCCGAAATGCAGGTATGTCGTGGACAGGAGAAGGATGCGTTGCGTATGTACGAGAATATATTGAAGTTGGATGCGGATAATCTGGCGGCCAATATCTTTCTCGGTAATTATTATTATTTGATGGCGGAGCAGGAGAAGAAAAAACTGGAAAGTGACTACAAAAAGCTTTCTTCACCGACAAAAATGCAATATGCACGTTATCGGGACGGGTTGTCGAAATTGTTTGCTACCGGATATGAGAAAGCACGAAGCTCTTTACAGAAAGTAGTGCTACGGTTCCCATCGACGGAGGCTCAGAAGACGTTAGATAAGATTTTGAGGATAGAGAAAGAGGTGAATCGCTGAGCGGTTCACCTCTTTCTATTTAATAACGGGATATAATAATCTTATTTTATCATTCCTATACGGTTCAATCTTGGTGTAGCTATCACTAGCATTTGTTCTTTAGCTTGGTTAACTGCCCTTGTGGGAGTAGTAACTTTACTTCCTGAAATCAGACTGATTGCTTTGGCATATAAAGGATCGCTTTCAGTTCCAAAGTCTCCATATCCTTCAAAATATTCTCCGTTAGGCTGGTTCTCATTTATCTCGTAATCGGGTGTAAAACCGTTTTCGAAGTCTCCAAAACCTTTGGCATTGTATGCTTGGAAAGTGATAGGGAAAAGCAAATATTTGTCTGTTCCTGCAGTAAGTTCTACTCCTTCCATTCCTACATTTTTCCCATGTGTGGTGGTGCCAATAAGGATAACTTCGATATCAATACCTCTCAGTGCATTGATTACTAATTCACTTGCAGATGCAGAGTCGTCAGTAACAAGACAGTAGATTTTTTGTAGCTTTAGACCACCGGCAGAGAGGGAAGTACTCAAATTATCATATTGAGAATATGCGAATTTCTGAATAGGCCGTTGGTTGCCAAGGGCTTTCATACGTTCATCATTATATCTATATGAAGCGAAAGTTTTATCAACACAGAAATCTCCGGCAATGCAACTAGACATAAGATTAGCTGATGTTACATCTCCTCCGCCATTGTAGCGAAGATCTAAAATTAGCTCTGTAATATTCTGACTTTTAAACTCTTTGAATACATCGAATAGTTCTTGGTCGAAGCCGGATTCAAAAGCTGAATACACCAGATAGCCGATCTTTTCTTTTACTTGGTGGTGAATTATCGGGTTCGCATAAATAGGTCCGGAATTTATTGTATATACTTTTCCATCTTTGTCTTTTACTTTTATAGAGGTTGGAGAGGATGGTTTAATTAATTTAGAGTAACAAGCTTGCACGTTAGCCGTTGTTATTCTCTGATTGTCTATTTCGGTTATTTCCATTCCTCGTTTTAGTCCTTCTTTATCGGCAGATGATCCTTTATGCACTCCTTATTACGGTTTCCAACGGCTATAAAGTTTACGAATCCATAATTATACTCTAGTGTTTTTTTCTCTTTTGCACTGCGGGAAGTTTGTAAATCCGGATCTAGCTTCTGGATAAATGAAAACAATGAATAAGTGCCATTACTATTTCGTTTTTTGTCTAATGTATTAGTTGTCATACTTAATAATGTGTTTCTCAAAAACTCATCATAAGCTTGTCTGAAATTGGGCGTTAATAACTTATAATCATCATTCCACAAGTATTTCTCTCTCAAATATTGATCCACACTATAGTTTATCTCGTAACCTTGCACATCATCATCGCTCAACTGGATTTTGATATTGCTGGCAGATGAATATCCATTTACTTTAATCGTAATGGTGCCCTGTTCCTGGGAAGACTTGTGTACTGTAACTTTTATGGTATTTTCCCCTGAATTACCTGCTGTATTGTCCAATGACAATAATGCAGTGGAACTGTTTTGAGCAGTCCAGCTAGACAAGGTCGTGAAAGTAAAAGTGAGGGTTTGCTCTGCTGAGGCAAAATATGTTTGGTTAGTAGACCAGCTTTGTTCTGTAATTCCACTACCTCGCAGTAGAGTGTCATCATCTTTACATGATATGTTGAGGAATAATAAAATGGTCAGAAGACCAACTAACTTGACATACTGTATTTTCTTCATAAAATTAAAGGTGTTTTTTTATATAGCAAACTCAAAGGTAATGTTTTATTGTTTAGAATGTATGTGTTATATCAATAAATATTCTACCTCTTTAAACATATATCCTCTTTTTTTCTGCGCATCATCTTCCAGAATCAGCTTCCCTTCGGGTTCTACGCAAATAATTCTCGCAAAGAACTCTCCATCAGCATCTTTATACCGATGCATCCCTTCTTTTCTGAAAAGAGCTTTTTCATATCGGTGGGCTATGAGTTCAGTGTCACCGTTCCGGAGCAATTCATAATCGGATTGAATGCGGAGCATGATATTCTTGAGAATTTCGAAAATGTCATACTGCTTTCCTGTGATTTGCCGGAGCGATACCGGATTTGGAGCAGTACTATGGAATACTTCCTGATTCACATTGATCCCGATTCCGGAAATACTCTGACTGATATTGCGTCCCATCAAATCATTTTCGATCAGCATCCCACATATTTTTTTGTCTTTCCAGTAGATATCATTCGGCCATTTGATGGAAAAATCGTCAGCATAGCTATCTAGTTCCTCTTTAATAGCCAAAGACACAATCTGAAAAATCAAGAACTGCCGGCGTGCTTCCAAGAAATCCGGGAAAAGAACAAAACTGAAAAGAAGATTCTTTTTGGGTTCAGATTCCCACGAATTGCCACGTTGCCCACGTCCGGATGTCTGGAAGTCGGCAACTACAGTCGTAAATGCTGCAACTCCCTGTTGCTTGGCACAAAGAGTCTGCAGATAACTGTTTGTAGAGTTTGTCTCACTGATGTGAATCAATGGGACAGGAAATGACATATCAGGGGAGGGCATCATATTCAGCACGCAGTTTCTTAGTGAATTTCTTGATAACTTCCTCGTAAGAATGATCGACGAGTTCCTTTATTAATTTATCGTCTACATCTCTATCGAAGTAAACGCCATTCCAATATTTTTTGTTGAAATGGTAGGCTCCTTCAATGCCTGCATAATGTTCGCGCAGTTCAATGGCACGTTCCGGATCGCATTTCAGTGAGATGGAGTTGGCTCCTTCCAAGTCGATGAGGGCAAACATTTTGTCCAGCACCTTCATAACCAGCGATACATCATCAAACGGGAATGATTCGGTAACCCCTTTTTTACTTAAGCAGTATTCCCTGATCGTTTCTACATTCATAAGTCTTTCGATTTTATGTTTTTGCTCTTAGTTAAAATACTTGTTTCCTATTAAAATAAAGGAGGATAAAAAGCTTCCTTTATATGGTCTATTCTGAAATTTCCGTTCTCGCCAATGACAGTGATGATATCGAAACGTACCGGAACGTCAATCTGAAATAGTTTCATATATGCGTCGGCAGCACGTACTGTCCGTTTAATCTTTGGTAAATCGACGGCTTCTTCCGGTTGGGCAAACAAAGTGTTACTGCGTGTTTTCACTTCTACTATCACCAATTCGTTCTCTTTGGCGGCTACGATGTCCAGTTCGAAGTGACCTTTTCTCCAGTTCCGGTGGCGGATAAGATAACCATGCTCTTCGAGATAGGCTACTGCGGCATTTTCTCCTGCTTTCCCTAATTCATTGTGTTCAGCCATCTTTTTTTGCAAATTTACAGCTTTTATTCTTTGTTTTTACAGAAGTAAAAGTAATTTTGCAGAAGATATGAGAAAAAGGAGCAAAAAGTGCCTGAAAATGCACGCTGAGTATACCAAACGGGAACGGCGGATGAGCATTTTGTTGAGCGAAGACGAGCAGTTGATTGTCGATCGTTATCTGGAAAAATACAAGATAACGAATAAGTCACGCTGGCTTCGCGAAACCATTCTCATGTTTATCCATAAAAATATGGAAGAAGATTATCCTACCCTCTTCGGAGAACATGACATGAGACGCTGATGATGACGCTGGACGATACTTACTTCATGAAACAGGCATTGATAGAAGCCGGCAAGGCTGCAGAGCGGGGCGAAGTCCCTGTGGGAGCAGTGGTTGTCTGCAAAGAACGGATCATAGCCCGTGCCCATAACCTGACAGAGACATTGAATGATGTGACAGCCCATGCCGAAATGCAGGCTATCACTGCTGCTGCCAACGTACTTGGCGGAAAGTACCTGAACGAATGTACGTTGTATGTTACAGTAGAACCCTGTGTGATGTGTGCCGGTGCCATTGCTTGGGCTCAGACCGGCAAACTGGTTTTTGGTGCGGAAGATGATAAGCGTGGGTATCAGCGATATGCGGCTCAGGCGCTGCATCCTAAAACGGTCGTTGTAAAAGGAATCCTTGCAGATGAATGTGCCACATTGATGAAGGACTTTTTCGCTTCTAAGAGAAGATGAAACAGTGATTAGTAAGTTGCTGACTACACGTTACTAACCACTTTCTATATTATATTATTTTACTTCCTCGAAATCCACATATTCACCGTCATCCTGAGTGAATATTTTCTTATGTTTGGTTCTTGGACTGTTTTCAGCAAAGATTTCCCCTTCGTTATCGGCACGGCTGTCCGTGTTCTGGTTATAGCTGGGACGACCTTGCTGCTGGCCATTTTGTCCACTCCTTGCCTGCTTCGTCCGGGAAGACGAACCACGGCCAAGCCCGAAAATGGCTCTTAATACAAATCCGACAATCGAAAGGCCAAATATGACAATGGCAGCTAGAAAAAGAAGTAAGAATAAAAGTATATGCATTGGGCTATGATTTTATGTTGTAACTTCGATAAAACTCATAGTACAACAAACGTGCCAAGAGATTGTTTATTTACTTTTTCTTGTAAAAAGTGAAAGTAAAATATACCAGACAATGATCGCTGCGAAGCTGCTGATACCTAAGAAAACAAGGAATGGGATACATACAATCAAGAAAATGAAACTGATTTTATTTGTATTCCATGAAAGATTCTTGAATTTCAGCGAGAACATTGGTATCTCTGACACCAGCAACCACGAAAACAGACAAACCAATAAAATAAGGTAGACAGGATGGCAGTTCTCGGAAACGAGGAAGTCATGCGCCCCTACTACGAACGATCCCCAGAATAAGGCGTTTGCCGGAACAGGAAGACCTACGAAAGAACTGGTCTGCCGGGTATCATTATTGAATTTAGCCAGTCGTAACGCTGAGAATACGGAAATCAAAAAGGCTGCGTATGGCAGGTAAGGAGCAAGAAATTCCATATTTGCCGGATAGTACATCTCTTTAAATAAGGAGAATACAATCAGTGAGGGAGCCACACCGAAGCTGACATCATCTGCAAGTGAATCCAAGTCTTTTCCGATGATTGAGTGTGCATTGAGAATACGAGCCAGCATGCCATCGAAAAAATCGAAGACTGCACTCAGAACAATAAAAAGCAGTGCCAGGTCATAACGGGCTTCGAAAGCCATGACACAAGCGATACAACCGGAGAAAAGGTTCAGGCAGGTTACTGTATTCGGAATATTGTTCTTTATAACATTTGTCATTGTGACCGAATTATTTAAGTTTGGCGATAACCGTCTGGTTACCGGTCGTTAATTGTCCCATGTTGACACAGACTTCTGTGCCGAGGGGCAGATATACATCCACACGGGAACCGAATTTGATAAAGCCCATGTGTTCGTCGATATAGCATTCTTCTCCTACTTCTGCGTAGGTGACAATGCGTCGTGCCACGGCTCCGGCGATTTGTCGGGTCAGCACTTCCACTCCTTCCGGAGTTTCTATGACTACGGTAGAGCGTTCATTCTCCGTACTGGCTTTAGGCAACCATGCTTTCATGAAGTTACCGTTGTGGTGGGCTACCTTTTTAATGGTGCCGTCCACCGGATACCAGTTGGCATGTACGTTAACGATGCTCATGAAGATAGAGATCATCAACCGGCGGTCATGGAAGTATTCGTTTTCGTCCACTTCTTCAATGACTACGATTTTGCCGTCAGCAGGAGCGACGACTATCTTTTCTGTATCCTTTCCGAAAAGCCGGATTGGACAGCGGAAGAAGTTAACCAGCAGATATACTGCAATACTGGCTACTGCAACCACATAAAAAGGAATTTTGCAATCTATTCCCCAATAAAGGGCCGCATTAATCAGTAGCAGTAGCAGAAAGCTAGCCCATAATATATGTGTTCCTTCGCGGTGAATACGTATCTTTTTTAATTTCTTTAGTCGGCCCATGAATGCTGTTTAATGATATTGTGTGCAAAAATATACTTATTTTAAAAAAACAGCAAGTAAATGAGCAGAGAAATGCGAGTGTTGATAACTTTTTGAGGATTATTTTTGTTTATAACGCGGGAGGTAGTAATTTTATGCCTTCAAATTAACTACTTATCATTATGCAGGATTTCGTTCATTTACACGTTCATACGCAATATTCTCTACTGGATGGTCAGGCAAGTGTCGCCCGTCTGGTAGATAAAGCCATGAAAAATGGGATGAAGGGTATTGCCGTGACCGATCATGGAAATATGTTCGGCATCAAGGAATTTACGAACTATGTCAATAAGAAGAATAGCGGTCCGAAAGGGGAAATCAAGGATCTGAAGAAGCGGATTGCAGGGATTGAAGCCGGCACAGTGGAGTGTGAGGATAAGGAGGCGGAGATAGCTGCCTGCAAGGCGAAGATCGTGGAGGCGGAGAACAAGCTCTTTAAACCGATTATCGGTTGTGAGATGTACGTCGCCCGCCGTACGATGGACTTGAAAGAAGGGAAGCCGGACCAAAGCGGTTATCACTTGATTGTACTTGCCAAGAATGAGAAAGGTTATCATAACCTTATTAAATTAGTATCGCACGCGTGGACGCGCGGGTACTATATGCGTCCGCGTACCGACCGCAGTGAGCTGGAGAGGTATCACGAAGGTCTGATTGTCTGCTCAGCGTGTTTGGGTGGCGAGGTGCCGAAGCGTATTACCGCAGGGCAGTTTGACGAAGCCGAAGAAGCGATCCAATGGTATAAGAACCTGTTTGGTGATGACTACTATCTGGAGATGCAGCGTCATAAGGCGACTGTACCCCGTGCCAATCATGAATGTTATCCGCTACAGGTAAATGTGAACAAATACTTGCAGGAGTATGCCCGGAAGTATAATATCAAGCTGATCTGCACCAACGACGTTCACTTTGTGGATGAAGAGAATGCCGAGGCACACGACCGTTTGATCTGCTTGAGTACGGGTAAAGACTTGGATGACCCTAGCCGTATGCTATATACCAAACAGGAATGGATGAAGACCCGTGAAGAGATGAATGAACTCTTTGCAGATGTTCCCGAGGCACTGAGCAATACGCTGGAAATTCTCGATAAAGTCGAATATTATTCGATTGACCATGCACCTATCATGCCTACCTTCGCTATTCCCGAAGACTTCGGGACAGAAGAAGGATATCGTGCCAAATATACGGAGAAAGACCTGTTCGATGAGTTTACACAGGACGAAAATGGTAATGTGGTGCTGAGCGAAGAGGAAGGACAGGCCAAGATCAAACGTCTGGGGGGATATGAGAAACTGTATCGTATCAAACTTGAAGGCGACTATCTGGCAAAGTTAGCATTTGACGGTGCGAAAAGAATATATGGCGACCCTTTGTCGGAAGAAGTGAAAGAACGGCTCAACTTCGAGTTGTACATCATGAAAACGATGGGTTTCCCCGGATACTTCTTGATAGTGCAGGACTTTATCAATGCCGCACGCTCGGAACTGGGCGTATCGGTAGGGCCCGGACGTGGTTCGGCTGCCGGTTCGGCAGTGGCTTACTGTCTGGGTATCACCAAGATCGACCCTATCCAATACGACTTGCTGTTCGAGCGTTTCTTGAATCCGGACCGTATCTCCTTGCCCGATATCGATGTGGACTTCGATGACGACGGTCGTGGTGAAGTGCTTCGCTGGGTAACCAATAAATATGGTCAGGAAAAAGTAGCGCATATCATCACATATGGTACGATGGCTACCAAACTGGCTATCAAAGACGTTGCCCGTGTACAGAAACTTCCTCTCTCGGAGTCCGACCGTCTGGCAAAGCTGGTGCCGGATAAAATCCCTGACAAAAAGCTGAACCTGCGGAATGCCATCGAATACGTCCCCGAACTGCAAGCGGCTGAGGCATCGTCCGACCCGTTGGTGCGAGACACTCTTAAGTATGCCAAAATGCTTGAAGGTAACGTTCGTGGTACCGGTGTGCATGCCTGCGGTACGATTATCTGTCGTGACGACATCACCGACTGGGTGCCTGTAAGTACAGCCGACGATAAGGAAACGGGCGAAAAGATGCTCGTTACCCAGTATGAAGGTTCGGTGATCGAGGATACCGGATTGATCAAGATGGACTTCCTCGGGTTGAAAACATTGTCTATTATTAAGGAGGCGGTTGAGAATATCCGTCTGAGTCGTAGTCTGGAGATAGACGTAGACCAGATCGATATTACCGATCCGGCAACTTACAAATTATATAGTGACGGACGTACCATCGGAACGTTCCAGTTTGAATCTGCCGGAATGCAGAAGTACCTGCGCGAATTGCAGCCTTCTACCTTCGAAGATTTGATCGCCATGAATGCCCTCTATCGTCCGGGTCCGATGGATTATATTCCGGATTTTATCGACCGTAAGCATGGTCGTAAACCGATTGAATATGACATTCCGGTAATGGAAAAATATCTGAAAGACACGTATGGTATTACGGTCTATCAGGAACAGGTGATGCTTTTGTCACGTCTGCTGGCGGACTTTACCCGTGGTGAGTCCGATGCCCTTCGTAAGGCGATGGGTAAGAAGCTGCGTGATAAGCTGGATCACATGAAGCCTAAGTTTATCGAAGGCGGACGCAAGAACGGGCATGACCCGAAAGTACTTGAAAAGATTTGGACCGACTGGGAAAAGTTTGCCTCTTATGCGTTCAACAAATCGCACGCTACTTGCTACTCTTGGGTGGCTTATCAGACAGCCTATCTGAAAGCGAACTACCCGTCGGAATACATGGCGGCTGTCATGAGCCGAAGTTTGTCCAACATTACCGATATCACGAAGCTGATGGACGAATGCAAGGCAATGGGTATCCAGACGCTCGGTCCGGATGTGAATGAGAGTAACCTGAAGTTTACGGTTAACCACGACGGTAATATCCGTTTCGGACTGGGAGCGGTGAAAGGCGTAGGCGAAGCTGCCGTGCAAAGCATTGTAGAAGAACGTAATACCAACGGACCATTCAAAGGTATCTTTGACTTCGTACAACGTGTCAATCTGAATGCCTGCAATAAAAAGAATATGGAATGTCTGGCGTTGGCGGGAGGTTTCGACAGTTTCCCCGAATTGAAGCGGGAGCAGTACTTTGCCGTCAACTCTAAGGGCGAAGTATTCCTCGAAACTTTAATGCGATACGGTAACCGCTATCAGGAAGACAAAAGAGCTGCCATCAATTCATTGTTCGGCGGAGCGAATGTCGTCGATATCGCCACTCCCGAAATTCCTCAGGGAGTAGAGCGCTGGGGCGACCTCGAACGTCTGAACAAGGAACGCGACCTGGTAGGAATCTACCTTTCCGCCCATCCGCTGGATGAGTTCGCGATTGTGCTGGATCATGTCTGCAATACCCGTATGGCAGATTTGGAAGATAAGGCGGCTCTGGCAGGCCGGGAGATTACAATGGGGGGTATTGTGACCAGTGTCCGTCGTGGAGTCAGCAAGAATGGCAATCCGTATGGCATTGCCAAGATCGAAGACTATTCGGGCTCTACGGAAATACCTTTCTGGGGAAATGACTGGGTGACTTATCAGGGCTATCTGAATGAAGGGACGTTCCTGTATATCAAAGCCCGTTGTCAGGCCAAGCAATGGCGGCAGGACGAGCTGGAAGTCAAGATCACTCCGCCACGCGCCTATCTCAGTCAGACGGGGATATTTCTTGATCTCGAGTCGCCAG
>OKHY01000415.1_pt1 | contig 13136 bp, 10 predicted proteins | sample 1611821 | NCBI WGS metagenome assembly OKHY01 (sample SAMN04436773, study PRJEB24849) | human gut metagenome | biome: human gut; feature: NICU; material: stool | host: Homo sapiens | place: USA: Saint Louis, MO | collected 2011-04-29
GCATACAATTGTATTCAATTAATTAAAAAACAGCACTATTCAGATACTATTATATCTAAATTCAAAGATAGCTTCTTTATTCAAAAAAACAAAATATAAGCCAGTTCCATTGAGTGTATTCGGCAATAAAAAGTATGCTCCCCCTTTTTTACAGATAGAAGAACAGAAGCAACACAAGATTTACCCCGATCACCGTCCCGAATCCTCCCAAAATCCAGGGACGTAACTTACTACCTTTCCCTGCAAAAAACAAAGCATAAAACATATTCACCAGAATATTACTGATAATAGCCTGCATACTGCAAGCCACAACAACCAGTACAGCTACGCTCCCTGTATTCTGCAAAAGGTTCAAGATAAAAGGAGTAATGTCACTAAGTCCAGATACAAAAGAAAGCAGATTCAATCCGCCTGTACCCGCATAAACCAAAGTATAGTGTGTCAGCACTGTAAACACAACGAAGAGAGTGGCAAAAATCAGAGCAACTTTAAATTCGAGCGGGTTACTGCTGTCCTCATCTTCCGACCCATCGGCCATATCCTTGGAGCGTCGATGACGGGAATGGATAAACCACGCAACAACAGCAGCTACCACAGACATAATCAAAAGATAAGGATAGATAGATGTAAATATCTCCCTGCTAAAGATCAGAATCAATATCATAAAACGCAGAAACATCATGCTGACCGCAAGCAGCATGGCAGCTACATATTCGTTCGCCTCCTGTTCGGAAGCCTTTCTGCTTTTACGGGCCAATACCGAGATCGTGGCAGTACTACTATACAATCCACCGATAATGCCGGAAACCAATACTCCCGATTCATGAAACACATAGCGTTTCAGCAAGTAAGACAAATATGAGATACCGGAGACGACAACCGTCGCCAGCCAAATAGAATAAGGAGTGAGATTAATATCCGGAATCAGGTTCTTGTGCGGTAACATAGGCAATATGATACCACTGATAGCCAAGAACTTTGCCAGCGTAATCATCTCATCGTTCTTCATCCGCTGGGCAAACTCCGTAAAAGTGTGTTTAAGCTCCGTCAATAAAAGCACCGTCACAATCACCATCACATAAAACCAGGAAGGCTGGGTAGACACAATAGGAGCCAGACAATAAGTAATCAGCGCAATAATAATGGTCGTTACACCAAAAACATGGAATTGAGACTGCTTGACGTAATAGTTCAAGCCCAGCAATAAACCGAGTACAGCGCCACCACCCATAAACAGACGCATATCCGTAGGATCGAGTATATAAAGCAAATAGCCTAGAATACCAATGAAAGTAAATGTACGGTCAGTCCCGAAGAGAGTTGTTTCCCCTTCACGCTTCAGACTGATCCGTCGTTGCGACAATCCGATAAGTAAAGAAAATAAAGTAACCAGAACGAAAGTTATCAGTTCCCTCGGTAGATAATTGTACAACTGTTCCATATACTGCTCTTTTAGTACTAAGAACAAATATACAGCTTATTTGTTAACATTCACCACGTTTTATACGGTTTTTTCATCAGGTGAGAGTTATAGTAGCGTACATCTCCGGTCACTTCTTCGCCAATAAACCCGGGCTTGACAAACGCCTCATCTTCCGTGCCCAGCTCTACTTCAGCCACAATAAGTCCTTCATTCTCACCGTAGAACTCGTCAACCTCGAAGATATGATTGCCACTACGTACCAGATAACGGGTCTTATCAATCATTCCCGGTTCGCAAAGTTTCATCAGTTCTTCCGCTTCGGACAAGGGAAGTTCCTTTTCCCACTCATAGCGACTGGTACCCGATTCGTTGGAAGCACCTTTGATAGTGAGATAACCTTTATCGTCACGAATACGAACCCGCACCGTCCGACCACGGGCGCTGCAAATATATCCTTGCATAATCCGGCTCTGCGCAAAAGCAAAGGATTTAAAATCACCGGAAACTAAAAATTTACGTTCTATTTCTTGTGCCATAGCACAAAGATAATTAAAAATCAAAATCTCGTCATAAACTCAATAACGATTTTATCACGCTCCGACTCTTTGGGAACTCCGGACTTCTGATAGAAATACTTCTCAAAGTTGAGACGGAGATCGGCAATAAAGGCTCTGGAAAGGCTCAGCGTGATGCCGCCTGTCACACGATGACGGGCATAGTCGTTTATCTTCAAAACACCTGTCTCACTGTCCGCCAGCCCATTACTGTGGTCGGTCATCATATCATAACGGGCCAGAAAAGAAATCTTATTGAATACCTTCTTCAACGGCAAATCATAATTCACAAAACTATTGACCGCATGAACGTCCTTAAACGCTTCGTGCCCATACATTTTATATAAATATTCCGCTTCGATATGAAAACGATTATTCTGATAGTAAATACCGGCATCATACATATTAATACGGGTATGTTCCGGCTTTATCATTTGAGTGCTCAAAGTGAGATTCCAATTTTTATTAGGCAGCAACTGTGCTTTTATCGAATAATTCAAGGTCTTATGCCATTCCTTCTGATTAGTCAGCCCGGAGCCGTTAAACAATCCACCTTCAAGGATGAAAGGGAAACCTTCTTTTTGTGTATAACAACCGGTGAAACCGACATCACGCACATTGCCCACCTGCTTGGCTATAAACGAACGATTGGCAAAATACTGCTGATGGGGAGAACGATGGGCATCAATCGTGAAAGGTACACGCATCTGACCAATCGTAAAATTCAGGTCCTTGACAGGAAATACACGGGCATACGCATCAAGCATCTTGATGGACCCCTCGTCGGACAAATCGATCTCCGCTTTATAGGCAACAATCGGATGTACATTTCCCGAAACACTGAAGCGGGCATTCCGCACTTCAAAACGGCTTTCGTTGGTTTCTGTCTGAAACTCATATTTTCCCCGGATCGTTCCATGAATTTCAGGCAAATAATCTTTCAGTTCCATGGTCTGCTTATCCAGTTGTTTGCCATCCCCGGCATCTTCTTTAGCCTGTCCGCAGGCTGCTGTCGCCATCAAAAGCAGGGCGACGGTTGTTGTAATTCTACTCATTCAGTTGTTTGCTACTTAATTCGCAGCAAAGGTACAATGAGCAAGATACGGAGAGATTACAAAAGAGATACGGTGAAATTACAGAATGGTTACAATACTGTTACACGGATAACAAAAGGTTTACAAAAAAAGAATTCACCACGGACTACCCTCGTCAGCATGGATATTCACCGTCGACAATCAACGTTTCCCCGTCCATGCAAAACTGTGTAACCTGTGGTGAATCAATCAGCCGAAAAAGGAATATGCGATCAGCATAATCAGTGCCAAAATAATGAGTGAAACAAATACTATCTTGACTACCCGCTGGGCCTGCTCCTCCTCTTTCTTACTATGTGCTACTTTTCTCTTACTTTTACCCATAATGTTAGCTTTAAAGTTCAACGCTAACAAAGTAAAAACAAATCTTTTAACTTTCCAAAAATAACACTCGCTAATTTTTGTTTTTATGATTCCTGCGATGAAAATTCCATCAGATAGGCTTTGATGAATTCCTCGATTTTACCATCCATCACTCCGTTTACATCCGAAGTCTGATAGTTGGTACGATGGTCTTTCACGCGGCGGTCATCGAATACATAGCTGCGAATCTGCGATCCCCATTCGATTTTCTTCTTACCGGCTTCCACTTTAGCCTGTTCTGCCATGCGGTGCTGCAATTCTTTATCGTATAAGATAGAGCGCAACTGGCGCATTGCATTCTCACGGTTCTTCGGCTGGTCACGAGTCTCGGTATTCTCGATAAGGATTTCCTCTTCTTCTCCCGTATAAGGGTCTTTGTACTGATAACGCAGACGAACGCCGGATTCCACCTTATTTACGTTCTGACCACCGGCACCGCCGCTTCGGAATGTATCCCATGAAATGCAGGCAGGCAGAATATTCACTTCGATACTGTCGTCCACCAACGGAGTGACGAACACGGAAGCAAACGATGTCATGCGCTTGCCTTGCGCATTGTACGGAGAAACACGCACCAGACGGTGAACACCGTTCTCTCCTTTCAGATAACCATAAGCGAAATCTCCCTCAATATTGATGGTACAGGTTTTGATTCCTGCCTCATCCCCTTCCTGAAGGTTGGCGATAGTAGCCTTGTAACCGTTCGTTTCAGCATAGCGCAGATACATACGCATCAGCATAGATGCCCAGTCCTGACTTTCCGTACCACCCGCACCGGAGTTGATTTTCAACACACAGGCCATCTGGTCGGCTTCATCACGCAGCATATTCTTGAGTTCGAGTGCTTCTACCGCTTCACTGGCTTTCGCATAAGCCGCGTCCACATCTCCCTCAGTCACTAATTCCTCTTTATAAAAATCGAACGACAGTTCCAGTTCGTCCGCCAGTGTCTTGACTTCATTATAGCCGTCAATCCACTTTTGCAGGTCTTTCACCAGTTTCATCTGGGCTTCCGCTTTCTTCTGGTCATCCCAGAATCCCGGCGCCTGCGTTCTTAGTTGCTCTTCTTCGACTTGAATTTTCTTCCCGTCGATGTCAAAGATACCTCCTCAGCGCATCAGTGCGCTCTTTCACGTCTTTAAGTTGTTCAATAGTAATCATGTGATTTACAATTTTATCATTTACAATTTACAAATTTCTCTTTTCGGTGCAAAGGTAAGAAAAATTCCGCTACCTTTGTTTCTGTCACTAAAATGTTGTCACAATATGAACAAACTCCTGAAACTTTCATGCTTATCGCTCTTTCTAGCATTAGTGATGAGCAGTTGTAGCTCACAAAAGAAGTATAGCTACGAGACAGTGCCCAATGACCCGCTGAAAGCCCGCATCTACACACTGGACAACGGATTAAAAGTTTACCTCACCGTAAACAAGGAAACTCCCCGCATTCAGACATTCATCGCCGTGCGGGTGGGCGGAAAGAACGACCCGGCAGAAACGACCGGACTGGCACACTACTTTGAACACCTGATGTTTAAAGGTACCGACAAGTATGGCACACAGGATTATGCTGCCGAAAAACCGCTATTGGACCAAATTGAACAGCAATTTGAGATATACCGCCAGACGACGGACGAAGCAGAGCGCAAAGCGATCTACCACACCATCGACAGCCTCTCTTACGAAGCATCCAAATACGCCATCCCCAACGAATATGACAAGCTGATGGCAGCTATCGGTTCCTCCGGCAGCAACGCCTACACATGGTATGACCAGACGGTCTATCAGGAAGATATCCCCTCCAACCAGATCGAGAACTGGGCAAAGATTCAGGCAGACCGCTTCGAGAATAATGTCATCCGCGGTTTCCATACAGAACTGGAAGCTGTGTACGAAGAAAAAAATATGTCTCTGACCCGGGACAACAGCAAAGTGCAGGAGGCGATCTTCTCCTCTCTCTTCCCCAAGCATCCTTATGGAACACAAACCGTATTGGGTACACAGGAGAATCTGAAGAACCCTTCCATCACCAATATCAAGAATTACTATAAACAATGGTACGTTCCCAATAATATGGCCATCTGTATGTCCGGAGATTTAGACCCGGATGAAACCATTGCCCTGATAGATAAATACTTCGGCGGCTTGAAACCGAATCCGGAACTTCCCAAACTGAATCTGCCGAAAGAAGATCCGATCACCGCACCGGTAGTTAAAGAGGTATTAGGTCCGGATGCGGAAAGCGTTGCACTGGCATGGAGATTCCCCGGATTGGCCAGCAAGGATTTCGAGGTTCTGCAAGTTGTTTCGCAAGTATTATACAATGGAAAGGCAGGACTCATCGACCTTGATCTGAACCAGCAGCAGAAGGTGCTGAACAGCTACGGTTACCCGATGGGACTGGCAGATTACTCAGCCTTCATATTGGGCGGACTTCCCAAACAGGGACAAACGCTGGAAGAAGTCAAAGACCTCTTGCTGAACGAAATAAAGAAACTTCGTGCCGGAGAGTTCGATGAGAAGATGCTGCAAGCCAATATCAACAACTTCAAGCTCTACGAGCTCCAAAGCATGGAAAGCAATGAAGGACGTGCCGACATATTCGTCAACTCATTCATTAACGGAACAAACTGGGAGGACGAAGTAACCGCCATCGACCGCATGGCTAAACTGACCAAAGAGGATATCGTGGCCTTTGCCGATAAATATCTGAAGGAGGATAATTATGCCGTTGTCTACAAGAAACAAGGCAAGGACCCGAACGAGAAGAAGATGACAAAACCGGAGATTACTCCCATCGTATCCAACCGGGATGTGGCAAGTCCTTTCCTTACCTCCATACAGGAGAGTGCAGTGAAGCCCGTCGAACCCGTATTCCTCGACTTCAAGAAAGATATGAGCCAGCTGACAGCGAAATCCGACATTCCGGTACTTTATAAGCAGAATGTCACCAACGATCTCTTCCAGCTGATCTACGTATTCGATATGGGTAACAACAACGATAAGGCTTTGGGAACAGCTTTCGACTACCTCGAATATCTGGGCACTTCCGACATGACACCGGAAGAACTGAAAAGCGAGTTCTATCGTCTGGCCTGTACTTTCTACGTTTCTCCGGGCAACGAACGCACCTACGTGGTTCTTTCCGGTCTGAATGAGAATATGCCGGCTGCCATGCAACTATTCGAGAAGTTACTGGCAGACGCACAAGTAAACAAGGAAGCTTACGACAATCTGGTCGGAGATATACTGAAAGCCCGTGCAGATGCCAAACTGAATCAAGGACAGAACTTCTCCCGCCTGATGAATTATGCGATGTACGGCCCGAAGTCTCCTGCCACCAATTTACTGACGGAAGCAGAGCTCGCCAGCATGAATCCACAGGAACTGGTTGACCGGATTCACAATCAGAACAACTACAAACATCGTATCCTGTATTATGGCCCTAGCAGCAGCAAAGACCTGCTGGCTACCATCGAACAATACCACCAGGTACCGGCTACTCTGAAAGATATTCCTGCAGGAAACGAATACTCTTATCTTGAAACTCCGGCGACCAAAGTGCTGGTAGCTCCTTATGAAGCCAAACAGATCTATATGGCGCAAATTTCCAATCTTGATAAGAAATACGATCCGGCTATAGAACCTACCCGCGAATTATATAACGAATATTTCGGCGGAGGCATGAACTCCATCGTCTTCCAGGAAATGCGTGAAACACGTGGACTGGCTTATTCCGCATGGGCGGGTATAATGCCGCCAAGCTATCTGAAGTATCCATATACGATACGTACCCAGATTGCAACTCAAAATGACAAGATGATTGATGCCGTCAATACGTTCAACGATATTATCAACAATATGCCAGAATCCGAAGCAGCCTTCAAATTGGCAAAAGAAGGATTAATCAACCGCATGCGTACCGACCGCATCATCAAAAGCGATATTATCTGGACTTATATCAATGCACAGGATTTGGGACAAAGCGTAGATCCGCGCATCAAACTCTATAATGACGTGCAGACTATGACATTGAAAGATATCGTTGATTTCCAAAAGGAATGGGTGAAAGGACGCACGTATGTGTATTGCATCTTGGGAGACAAGAAAGACCTCGATATGAATAAGCTGAAAGCAGTAGGCCCTATCGAGGAACTCACTCAGGAACAAATCTTCGGTTACTAAAGTATAGTGTTCTCTATAAAATAGCAGATACATAGCCAATTGATACACAAAGAACAAACGGTGAACAGCTTGCCAAATATGCAGCTTGTTCACCGTTTATCGTTTATCATCAGGCCAGACCGAGAAAAGCCTTATTCTTCGTACATCTTCTCAATCAGTTCTTTGTAGTTTTCAGAAACCACTGAGCGTTTCAACTTCAATGTATTAGTCAATTCTCCACGCTCCATGCTGAAAGGTTCAGGAAGTAATGTGAAGCGTTTGATCTGTTCATAATGCGCAAATTGCTGTTGCAAGGTCTCTATCCGTGCACGGAACAGACCGACAATCTTTGGGTGCTGCAACAGTTCGGCCATATCTTTGTATTCGATTCCTTTCTCCTTCGCATAGTCCTTGACAAACCCGTACACCGGAACGATCAAGGCAGAAACAAACTTCCGCTGATCTGCGATAATAGCGATCTGGTCAATATAACGATCTATCACCAGTTTGGTTTCCAATGCTTGCGGAGCAATATATTTACCATTCGATGTCTTAAACAAATCCTTAATGCGCTCTGTCAGGAATAACTGCCCATTCTTGAAATAACCGGCATCTCCTGTATGGAACCAGCCGTCAGCATCGATAGCAGCGGCAGTAGCTTCCGCCTTTTTATAATATCCTTTGGTTATACTTTTTCCACGGAGCAGGATTTCATTGTCTTCGCCTATCTTCACTTCCAGTCCCGGCAATACCACACCTACCGAACCGATATCATAACCTACCGGCAAAGTACATGATACCGTAGCCGTAGACTCTGTCAGTCCATAGCCGACCACCATGTTGATTCCTACCGAATGAACAAATTCATTGATTTCATCGGGCACGGCTGCACCGGCTGTCGGGAAGAAATTTCCATTCTCAATACCGATCGTCTTCTTCAGCAAAGAATAAATGGTCTTCTCGTAGAACTTATATTTCAGTTGATTCATCACCGGAGGGGTCTTTCCCAACCGAAGATAATCCAGATTATGGATTCTGCCGACTTTGATGGCATCCAGCATCAGCGCCTTCTTCAATCCTGTCGTTTCATTGATCTTCTCCTGTACACCGGCATATACCTTTTCCCAGAAACGGGGTACGCTGCACATCAGTGTCGGACGAATTTCTTTAATGGTTGTCTGGATATCTGCCGGACGAAGATTGATGCAGATCTGTACTCCTTTATGAATACAAAGATAGCACCATGCCTTCTCGAATACGTGTGTCAACGGAAGAAAGTTCATAGAAACGTCCTTGTCGGTCATTGTCGTCAGACGCTCGTCATGCGTATGGAACTGCTCCAGATAGCACGAATGATGCAACATTACTCCCTTCGGCTCTCCCGTCGTACCGGAAGTATAAAGGATGTTAGCCAGATCATCGTAAGAAGCACGTGCGGTACGTTCTTCCACCACCTCATTATGCGGCAATCCTTCGCCCATTGCCATAAACTCATCAAAATAGATGGAAGAGACATCACGCGGGTCTTTTACTACCGAACGATCGAAAATAATCAGTTGTTGTAACGAGGAACAAAAGCCGAAGATGCTGAATGCAGAATCATACTGATACTGTTCGCCTACAAAAAGATAACGGATTTGCGCATCGTTGATAATGTATTGTGCCTGTGCGGGTGAACTCGTTGCATAGAACGGAATAGTAACCCCACGATTGGCAAATGCGCCGAAATCGACATAGAACCATTCAGGTTTATTCTGTGAAAAAATACCGATATTCTCTTGTTCCTCCACTCCTAGCGCAACGAAAGCATTAGCAGCCTGTCGTACAGTTCCGGAGAATTGATTCCAGGTAATCGGAATCCATTGTGCTGTCTCATAGTCGCGGTATCTCAATGCTACCCTGTCGCCATACTTTTCAGCCTGACGGTGGACCAAGACAGATAAATGATGATAAGTCATACTCTTTGTATTGATAAATATGGTACAAAGGTATTAGTTTTATTTGAAACTATTGCGCAAAACGAGTATCTTTGTGCAAATATTAAGCTCTAAATTAACAAGTTTGTATATGAAATACGATATTCCAACCATGACAGCCGAAGCTGTAAGCCTGTTGAAATCACTAATCAGCATTCCGTCCATCAGTCGGGAAGAGACGCAAGCCGCTGATTTCCTGCAAAATTATATCGAAGCCGAAGGGATGCAGACCGGACGCAAAGGAAACAATGTTTGGTGCCTCAGTCCTATGTTCGACCTTAAAAAGCCGACAATCCTGCTCAATTCTCATATCGACACGGTAAAACCCGTAAATGGCTGGCGCAAAGACCCTTTCACACCCCGCGAGGAAAACGGTAAATTATACGGATTGGGCAGTAACGACGCCGGAGCCAGTGTTGTTTCGCTCTTACAGGTGTTCCTGCAACTATGTCGCACTTCTCAAAATTACAATCTCATCTATCTGGCTTCCTGCGAAGAAGAAGTTTCGGGTAAGGATGGAATTGAAAGTGTATTGCCGGGGTTACCCCCTGTTTCATTCGCTATCGTAGGCGAACCTACGGAAATGCAACCTGCCATTGCCGAAAAGGGGTTGATGGTATTGGATGTAACTGCTACGGGAAAAGCCGGACATGCCGCACGCGATGAAGGAGATAATGCCATTTATAAGGTATTGAACGATATCGCCTGGTTCCGTGATTATCGTTTCGAGAAAGAATCGCCTTTACTCGGGCCGGTAAAAATGAGCGTTACGGTCATCAATGCGGGCACTCAGCACAATGTAGTTCCCGATAAATGTACATTTGTTGTCGATATCCGAAGCAATGAACTTTACTCCAACGAAGATTTATTTGCAGAGATCAGGAAGCATATAGCCTGCGATGCGAAAGCCCGCTCGTTCCGCCTCAACTCTTCACGAATTGATGAGAAACATCCGTTCGTACAGAAAGCGGTGAAGATGGGACGCATACCTTTCGGTTCCCCGACTTTGTCAGATCAGGCATTGATGTCCTTTGCATCGGTAAAGATCGGTCCGGGACGCTCTTCACGTTCACATACAGCCGAAGAGTATATTATGCTGAAAGAGATAGAAGAGGCTATCGGGATTTATTTAGATTTGTTAGACGGACTAAAGCTTTAGTCCGTCTTTACCACTCATCAAGTAGAAAATCGGCTATATGCCGATGCTTAACCCCTTCAATATTATCTTGCCATAGATCATCCATACTAACCACATATTTAGGATAATGATCATCAATTGCCAGTAAAGGGGCAAACTCACGGTCGATGGTTGCTTGCGAGCCAAGTTGATAAGTAACCTGCACATATATTTTCTCTTCACGCCTAATGGCTACAAAATCAACTTCTTTTTCATCCTGTTTACCTACATATACTTCGTATCCGCGGCGTTTCAATTCCATGCAAACCAAATTTTCGAGCATTCCCCCTATTAAGCGGTCCCGATATCCCATCACAGAATAAATTAATGAAAGATCACTCACAAAATACTTTTCATTGGTTTGCAGAATCTCTTTGCCCTTGATGTCATAACGTGGTATACGTTGAATGACAAAAGCACTATCTAAAGCATTGAGATAATTATAAATCGTATTGATATCTACTTTCCGTTGCTGACTTTTGAAATAGTCGGCAATATTCTTAGCATTTAGTTTATTCCCAATATTATCAAAAACAAACTTCACCACTCTTTCAAGCATTTCTACGTTACGAATGCTATGCCTCTGCACGGTATCACGAAGAATGACAGAAGAATAAATATCATACACTATTTTGTAGATAGCATTATAATCATAGTTTGCCGTATGAATAGCCGGAAATCCCCCCATACGAAGATATTTCAGAAATTCCGTTTTACGGTCGGATACAGAAATTGTCAGCGGGAGATCATGAAATAATAGATATTCTCTAAAGGATAAAGTCAAAATGTGAAAGGCAACATATCTTCCTGCCAAATAAGTCGAAAACTCGGAAGATAGTAAACGTGAATTGGAACCTGTCACATAAATATCCACATCCAAGTCAACCAAAAAGGCATTCACTGCCTTTTCCCAATCTGTAACTTCCTGAATCTCATCCAAGAGAATATAATATTTTCCCGGAACTTTCGCAGCTTCCCGAATATGAGCATATAGCGTTTTAGCCTCCTTCATATCCATCCACTCGAAACTTTCAAAGTTCATATAAATAATATAATCCTCAGATACTCCTCTTCGTAAAAGTTCCTCACGAATTAAACGCAACACGACCGACTTGCCACAGCGACGAATACCAGTGATAACTTTCACAAATGGCTTATCAATAAAAGGAGTGATTTGCTCCATATAAAGTTCACGATTAATCATACAACTGAAGTTTTTAGGGTTATAGACACAAATATAAATAATTAATCGGAAGTTTTTAGGGGCATACCCCTAAAAACTTCCGATTTCAAGTATGTTTTATGGTTATAGACAGAAACGACAATGGCATTTATGAAAAAAGGGGCACCTCCTGTATCTTTATCTAAAATAAGAAATTTAGCCACCATCATAATAACGGTGGCTAAATCAAAGAAAAACAACCTGTTTCAATGGTCTATTCAATCCATCCCGGATTTACAAAGAGCATAGACAAAAAAGTTTACCCGATTCATATTATATATCAAATCAGACATTTCCATGCGATCCACTATTGCTCATTTTGTTAAGATACTGTTTCCATATCAAAAAGGCAATTATGCCTAACAGATTAAATAACAAAACCAAAATGACCCATAAATATTTATATGGTTTAGTAAGTTGATGACTTTTCAACACGACCAATATCCCAATCAACAAAATCAGAACATAAACAATTTCAAAAAACATTGGAGGCATAATCATAATTTTTATTCTCAATAATCATTAATATGCAGAAACTGTAACACTTCCCTTTCCCGCACTCTTATCGTATGTCCCTGAAGAATTAATAACATAAGAAAGGTTAAAGCCAACAACCTGAGTTATAGTTGCCTTAATTTTCCCCGTACTATTAAATGATATAGAATTTCCTGATACATAGCCACTCGCATAAGATTGAGAATATGTATAAACTGATAATCCTGTTATATCTGTCATTACTGTTACATTTTTGTTATCTTCGATCAAAGTTACACTAAACCATGTAAGATTCCAAATCCAATCACTGAATGAATAAATTTCACTACGTGTTTTAGCAAGCGGCACACTAGGTTTCTGCTCTTTAGTAGAATAAAACATACAGCCATTTTCTTCTTTATCCTTATACATTTTTAATTCAACAGGGTGTTCTCTAAGTTGTTTTATATCACGAAACAATTCTTCTATTTCTTCTAATGACATCTCATTTTCAGTTTTTTCTGAAGGATTAATCTCAAAGAAATCGATGTTTACATCATATTTTTCAGCTAATGATGCAATCTTTGTTTTAACTTCTTCCTTCTTAACTTCTGAATTAGCATCAAACTCTTCATTTGTACATGCAATTATTACTACCATAGTAACAACTAAATAAAATAAACCTTTCA
>OKHY01000427.1_pt1 | contig 12864 bp, 6 predicted proteins | sample 1611821 | NCBI WGS metagenome assembly OKHY01 (sample SAMN04436773, study PRJEB24849) | human gut metagenome | biome: human gut; feature: NICU; material: stool | host: Homo sapiens | place: USA: Saint Louis, MO | collected 2011-04-29
CACTATGGCTCTCAATATAGGCAATCACCGCGTCAATGATGTTGGGCTGATTTCTGGCCCAGTCCGTTATCTGCTGATACTGCTCGTCATAGGTGTCCGTACTCAGGTCAAATAACCTGCAGGCGCTCTCATTTCCAGGGTCAAAGGTTTGGTAGAGGGCAATCCCCTCAGGCAGCTGAGCCGGCTTGTCCGGTGGTAACACCGTAAACGCGGCCCAGCCGTCGCTTCCCCCCAGCTCATAATCCGTGGTCGCCACCGTATACCAGGCGTCAGGGTCTATCGTTTCTCCGTTTGACAGGCGGACATCGCTGATTTCCGCCTGTCCCCCATACGCATTATCCTCCAGCGGTTCGTAGGTAATGGTATAGGTGAAACCGGAGGGAATCACCATGCCGCCGAACACACTGGACTGGTCCGCTCTCACCGCATCGGTCAGGTTATTGGTGGAAAGTATGGATATCAGGTTGGCGCCCTTGCAGCGCACAGTGACCACATGGTTGTTCAGGCCGTAGAGCATGGAGGTGGCCAAATCAGACTCTGTTATCTCCCCTTCCTCAAGCTCCGCTGTCAGAGTTCCTGCATTGATGGCGGCCAGATCTGCGCCCGTGTACTGGCGCAGGGCATCAGCCAGCAGGTTTCCCAGAGCTGATTCATTGGAGCGGGAAAATATACGCACATAATTGTATGTCTTATCTGTCTTCCCGACCACATGGTCCGGGACCTGGTAACGGTTTTTCCCTGTAGTGCGGTATTCTTCCAGCGCCTCCAGCATCCCCTCTGTGCCGCCAATCTTCATGTAGGAGCTGGCGCCTTCCAGACCCGCATAATAGTTCTGTCCGCACAGGTAATGGCGCAGGGCAAAGGTAAACAAATCCGAACCGTAAAACTGGTAAGGATTTTTCACAATGGAGTGTTCTGTAAGGCACTGGTAAAATTCAGGATGGGTATTCTGAAAATAATCATAATTTAATGTGTCATCCCGCCGGTAGTAGGTGGTAGCGCCCACGGGAACCGAAGCACTGTAATATTCCGGCGCAAACTCTGTGGAGGCCACATATTCCAGATACAGGCGGCAGGCCCTGAGGACAGTCTCGTCTGTTATGTTTGCATTGATTCCCAGATACCAGTCCCCGTTGGTGGCCAGCCAGCGATCCTCCCTGGTTCTTCCCATATATGGTATGAATACAAAGTCCTCGGCCTTCACCCATACCTGTTTGCCGTCCTTTTCTATTTTAAAGCTTGGGACCCCGTTCACATCCCTGAGCTTCTCTTCAAAATGAACCGCGTAGTCCACATAGCTCACCGAACACATGACTGCGTTTCCCCGAACCACCTCCCGCAGATTCTGTTTGCTGCTCATCAGGAAGTCGCCGTTCTCATACAGCCCCATGCTTTCCAGCTCATCAATTCCCTTAAGGACACGGGCAAATGCCGGATTTTCAAAGGAAACCCCTGCCGGATTATTCCGGTACAGATTCAGCCACTGCACATATTCGCTGTCCGTGTACGCATCCAGAAGAAAGGGCATGGCCACCACTGCTGCTGCGTCATTGTAAAGCATCCCAAAGGCATAGGCCCGTACCCCGGTCTCCTCCCTTCTCTCCTGAATCCGGCGGCAGAGCCCTATAAACTCTTCCTGTGTCCGGGGCATATCATATCCCATATCCGCCAGGAGCTGTCTGTTCACCATCAGCCCTGAGATATACCCGTTTCCAACCGGAAGGGCATATACCTTACCCCCTACCTCCGCATCATTTAAGGCGCTGATCATGTAGTTCTTCAAAAATGGTTCGGAGGTCAAATCCTTCAGATAACCGCTCTGGACATAGGTATAATAATCCTGTGTATAGAGGATTTCCGGGCCGCCTCCGCTGCGCACCGCTGCCAGCTGGGCATTCTCCATCTTTGGCGCTATTTCATATGTGCTCTCAATTTTAACTCCGGGCATCGTGCGGTGGATATAGGCTTCCGCCTGCTCCGTATTGATATTCTCACCCATGGTATTGTACACATGCAGCACAACCGGCTCCTCAGCCGGCTGCGCACCGCTCTGTTTCTTATCCTCTGTGGCCCCGGTATCCCAAACGGCCGTGCATCCGGTTGCAGCAGATATCAGCACCAGCACCAGAAACAGCCCTATTACCATCCGTTTCTTCATATTTATTCTCCCTCTTCCCCGGGTATGGTTTTCGTAAATCACGTTTCGCTGCCGTACCGGGTATCCTCCTGTCCATCCCCACAGCTCCAGCCCCACAGCCACAGCTCCGGCCGTACCGGCTGCCCAGTCGTTCAGGGACAGCCCTTTTAGCCCAGCAGGCCCCGCAGCTGTTCCATATTGATGGGCTTTGTCAGTACAGCGCCGAATCCTGCCCGCGCCGCCTCTGACCGCACTTCATCCTCACTGCTGGATGTAAACGCAAAGACAGGAATGGATCCGGCACTCTTTCTTTGGCTGCTGCGGATAGCTGCCGCTGCCTCAAAGCCGTCCATGACCGGCATGCGCAAATCCAGCAGGATGGCGTCATATGTGCCGTCCGGAGCATTGAGATATGCCTCCAGTGCCTGGCGTCCATTTTCCACCGCATCCACCTGCTGGCCGTCGGCCCGTATCAGCTCTGCTGCTATCTCCCGGTTAAGTTCATTGTCCTCCGCCAACAAAAGCCGCAGACAGCGGCCCTCACGCCGCACCCGGCCAATCTCCTTTGCCAGGACCGCGAAGTCTATGGGCTTTGGAACAAAACCATTCATCCCTGCCTCAAGGGCTTCTCTGCGATCCTCCTCAAAGGCATTGGCTGTCAGGGCTATAATAGGGATGGACGCTGCCTGGGGATGGATGCTCTCCCGTATCCTGCGGGCCGCATCCAGTCCTCCCAGAACCGGCATCTGTAAATCCATGAGAATCACGTCATATGTATCCTCAGGTGCATCCAGAAAACGGGTGCATCCCTCTTCTCCGTTCCGGGCAGTATCCACCGCCGCTCCCATGAGTCCGGAGAGCATTTCCACTGCGATTTCCAGGTTGACCGCATTGTCCTCCACCACCAGCAAACGCACGCCTTTTAACTCCCCTGCCAATCCGCCGGATATGCTCTCACCCTGTCCCAGCATTCCGGTAATTTTCCGGTACAGGCTCATCCGGAACAGAGGCAGGCTGATTGTATATTTAAATCCCTTCTGCTTAATCTCCTCAAACAGCTCCTGCTCATCCGGTTTCAGTCCCAGAAGCAGAAGCGTATCCCCGCCTAAATCCCGCTTCAGCTGTTCTCCGGTTAAGGTCCGGTCAAAGCGGAGCATTTTATAGGGAAGAAATGCCATGGAGAAAGGACGGCCTGCCGCCCTCTTTTGGGCCGCCAGGGAAACAGCTGCCTGATAGTCTGTCTCCCAGGCAGCATCCACACCGATTTCCTCCAGCTTTTCCACTGCATCCCTGCACTTTTCCTCACTTCCCGGCTCGCCGATGACCAGCATGGCGCAGCCTGCGGCCAGAGGCACATGGCGGCTGCTTAAACGGATGGAAAGCCCAATGGTAAAGGTGGTGCCCTTTCCCGGCTCGCTCTCCACCCGGATGGTGCCGCCCATCAGATCCACAATGCGCTTGGTAATGGCCATGCCCAGGCCGGTTCCCTGGATTCCCTGTTTATAAGAATTCTGGTCCCGTGAAAACATCTCGAAAATCCGGCCCATATATTCCCGGCTCATGCCCACGCCGGTATCGCTGACCCGGAATACAAAGCTGGCAAATGAAGGATCCTGTGATGGTACCTCCGTGATATCCAGATAGATTTCCCCGTCCTTTGGCGTAAACTTCACCGCATTTCCCAGCACATTGGTAAGCACCTGCCCCAGGCGCACCGTATCGCCGCACAGCAATTCATGGGTAATGTTCCAGACATTGACGTCAAAATGCTGGCTGCGCACGCCTGTCTGGGACTGGGTCACCGTAACCACGCCGGACAGCCATTCACCCAGTTCAAACTCTGTCTCTGCCAGCTGCATTTTGCCGGATTCTATTTTGGACATGTCCAGCACATCGTTAATCAGTCCCAGCAGTAATTGGGAGGAATTAGCGATTTTCTGAAGGCATTCGGTCACCTTTTTGCTGTCCTCCGGTGAATAGAGGGCCAGATTGGTCAGGCCGATTACCGCATTCAGGGGAGTACGGATATCATGGCTCATACTGGCCAGGAAAGTACTCTTGGCAGCATTGGCCCGTGCCTCGCTCTCCAGCGCCTCTTCCAGGCGCCTGCGGGACTGCTCCCGTTCCGTGATATCCTCCAGAGTCACAGTGATAAAGCGCTGGCTGCTGTCCTGTTCCGAAATCAGATAGGCGTTAAGGGACAGCACGATATCCCTTTGGGTGTCAGGCCGGGTAAAATGCAGCTTCAGGCTTCCGCTGGCACAATCTCCTTTGCGGACCCGGCTTATCAGGTCCAGGACCGCCTGGCGGTCGCTGCCGCTGATACAGCTTAAGAACTTATCTTCTATAGCATTTCCAAATGCATCCTCAATCCCCAGGACCTGTTCCGTGTTGCGGGACGCATACTCAATAGCACCGCTTTCACTGTCAGCAATGACAATCACATTGGGCACATAATGGGTCATCAGGGTGAAAATACGGTCGCGGCGCACAGCTTCCCTGGATGCGTTGGCGCGCACCACGAATACCAGCATAATTACAATCACCAGAAACATGCCCAGCATCAGCACAATGATAAACATGGTCAGCTGGATGGTCTCCTGGTTAATCTGCGCCGCGTCCGCCGTAATGTGGTCATAGGAGACACAGGAAATGAAATCCCAGCCGGTCCGCGGGATGGGCGCATACACAAGCTCATAGCGGGAATCCCCAAAGTAAATCTCGGCGCTGCCGCCTTTATCGTCCCTGAAATCAGAGAGCACCCTCTCATATTCCGTGCCGCCCTGGGCGTCCGGCTTAAAGAATTCCGCATTCAGGGGATTTTCCTCAAAATATGTAAACAGATTCAGGGTCTCTCCCAGTTCCCGGTTCACATGGGTGCGGGAGAGAATCAGACCTGAGTCAGTGGTGATCATATAGGAAGCATTGTCCCCGAACGCAGTGGAATCATAAAGGGCCCGGAAGGATTCCTGGCTGTAAATTCCAATCAGTATGACAGAGCCCGCACGGCAGGAGAATGCCACCACATCCTCCCCCGAAGCGCTGAACGGGTCTGAAATGAAGCTGATCGCCTCCCCGTCCGGGCTGTTCAGGCAGTCCACATAGGCCTGACTGGAATACAGGTTGATGGGTTTCACACTATCCCCCTGGCTGTAGACACCGCGGCCTGATTCATTCAGAAGTACGCAGTAATCGAACACAGACACTTTGTTAAAATCCCTGAGATAACTGCGGTCCCCATTGCTGAGGCCGTCAATGGAGTCAAAACCATTTTCCTTCAGTTCTTCGGACATGCCGATTCCCAGCACGCGTATCTCATGCCGGCAATGGTCAAAACCTTCGGTTGTCTTGGAAATCAGGGTGCTGGTTGTCTCTTTCAGCGCAGAGATATTGGAATTGATGATGCGGTCGTAGATGTCCTTGCGGTATCCTTCCAGGAAATAAGATAATGATAAGTAAAAGACAATCGCAAGGGCGATACAGACTGTGATGGTTATCGGCAGAGAAAACTTATGTTTTTTTCGTATCTGTTTCATCTGCCGTACCTCGCTTTTCTGGAAACCATATAACTTTAAACAGCTTTGAATAATATTATATTATTTGGGAAGCTATTTGTCAATTTTACAAATACGCACAGTGCCGCCTGAATATATCTTTATCCTGCTTTAAATGAAACCGGACCCATGAAGAAGCAGCTTGTTCTTCATGGGTCCGGTTTTAACTGCCATTGAGCAGCAGCTGTTTATGTCTACAGTGACTTCACAGCTGCCACAACGTTCTCAACCGTAAATCCGAATTTCTTAAAGAGCTGTCCCGCCGGTGCGCTGGCGCCAAAGCCCTTCATGGTGACGGTGGTTCCGTCAAGGCCCACATACCTGCCCCATCCGAAATCGCCCAGTGCCTCTACCGCCACTCTCTTGCGAACTGCCTTTGGAAGGACCTTCTCCTTGTAATCCTCAGGCTGCTCCTCGAACACGTCCATGCTCGGCATGCTGACAACACGCACATCCACGCCCTCTTTTGCCAGTTCTGCCTTTGCACCCACTGCCAGCTCCACCTCGGAACCAGTGGCAATGATGATGGCATCCGGAACTTCCTTTGCAGAATCTTCCAGTATATAGGCTCCCTTTAATGCCTCCTTGCTGGATCCGGCCAGCTGCGGCAGGTTCTGTCTTGTGAGTACCAGAGCCGTAGGAGTCTTTTTGGAAGATACGGCGCTGTACCATGCAGCAGCTGTCTCCGTGGCATCCGCCGGACGGTATACATGGAAGTTAGGCATGGCGCGCAGCATAGCCAGCTGCTCGATGGGCTCATGGGTTGGTCCGTCCTCGCCCACGCCGATGCTGTCATGGGTAAATACAAAGGTAAGGGGCACACCCATAAGAGCAGACAGCCTTGCCATTGGCTTTGTATAATCGCTGAACACAAAGAAGGTGGACACAAATGCCCGCAGGCCGCCGTGAAGCATAAGACCGTTTCCGATAGCGGACATGGCCAGCTCGCGGACGCCGAAATGCAGGTTGCGTCCGGCATAGTTATCCTTGGAGAAGTCCCCCATATCAGCCATATAGGTCTTAGTGGACGGAGCCAGGTCTGCTGCTCCTCCAATCAGGTTCGGCATCAGGTTCTTAAGTTTCTGAAGCTGCTTGCCGGACAGGCTTCTGGTAGCATCCGGCTTGTCCTCAAATGCCCAGTAGTCTTCACTGTCATAAACATCATTAGCCAGATTGGGATTATAGAATTTATCCCATAATTCCTTCATCTCCGGATATTTCCCGCAGTATTCCGCAAATAATGCGTTCCATTTTTCCTCTGTCTCAGCGCCTCTCTCAGCGTATGCCTTATAATTGGCATATACTTCATCCGGTACATAGAAAGGCTCCATAGACGGCCAGTTCAGGAATTCCTTCATAGCTTTTACATTGTCATCTCCCAGAGGCTCGCCGTGAGCGCTGGCCTTGCCCTGCTTAGCGGGACAGCCGTAGCCAATCTGGGTCTTTACGGTGATGAAGGACGGACGTGCGGTATCTGCCTTTGCCTCCTCGATGGCCTTGCCGATGGCATCCAGATCATTTCCGTCCTCAACGGTAATCAGCTGGAATCCAAAGGCTTCCATGCGCTTCTGCACGTTCTCTGTAAATGCAATATCCGTGCTTCCCTCGATGGAAATACGGTTGGAATCATAAAATACAATAAGCTTGCCCAATCCCAGGGTACCTGCCAGTGAGAACGCCTCGGAGGAAATGCCCTCCATCATGCAGCCGTCGCCGCCCAGCACATAGGTATAATGGTCAACAACAGGATATCCGTCCTTGTTGAATACAGCTGCCAGATGGGACTCAGCCATAGCCATGCCGACTGCCATGCCCATGCCTGCGCCCAGAGGGCCTGTGGTGGCCTCAACGCCTACTGTATGGCCATACTCCGGATGTCCCGGTGTCAGGGAATCCATCTGGCGGAAATTCATCATATCTTCTTTTGTAAGGCCGTAGCCGAAAAGATGAAGCAGGGAATACAGCAGTGTGGAGCCATGGCCTCCTGAAAGGATAAAACGGTCCCTGTTCTCCCATCCCGGATTCTTAGGATTATGGTTCATATGTTTTGCCCACAGCTCAAAGGACATGGCTGCGGCTCCCAAAGGAAGACCTGGGTGGCCTGATTTGGCTTTCTGTACAGCATCTGCTGCCAGAACGCGGATTGCATTGACTGACATGGTATCAATCTGATTCATAGTTCCCTCCATTCCGGTGCCCCCAAGGGGGCCCACGCATCATAGATGTTATTTTTTTACCAACTGCCCTTTATTATACCAATTCCATCCATGCAGGGCAATACTTTTTCTCGCAAAAATCAGTGCAACATTTTGCGGTTCTTTGCGTTATTTTGCAAATTTAAAAACAATTGTTATAAAAAGATTATAATTTAAACACATTTTCATCACATTTTAATTTTAAAACTGTTTGGTGTATATGTTTATAAAAAACTGACAGGAGGACACAATCAGTGATTGAAGTAAAAAATCTTGTAAAAGATTACGGCGGCCATCTGGCAGTGGACCATTTAAGCTTCCGGGTGGAAGACGGCCAGATATACGGCTTCCTGGGCCCTAACGGAGCCGGGAAGTCCACTACCATGAACATCATGACCGGTTATCTGGGCGCCACAGAGGGCCAGGTCATCATAGACGGCCACGACATACTGGAAGAGCCTGAAGCCGCAAAAAAACGCATCGGGTATCTGCCGGAAATTCCGCCTCTGTATATGGATATGACCGTGGATGAGTACCTGGAATTTGCGGCCTGCCTTAAAAAGCTGCCGAAAGCAGGGCAGAAGGACGCTATACAGGAAGTGATGGAACTGGTTAAGATTACGGATGTCAGAAAACGGCTGATCCGAAATCTGTCCAAGGGTTACCGCCAGAGGGTGGGTATGGCCCAGGCTATTTTAGGGAAGCCCTCTGTTATCATCCTGGATGAACCCACTGTGGGACTGGACCCGAAACAAATCATTGAGATACGGGATATGATAAAGGGATTGGGCAAACAGCATACCGTCATCCTGAGCTCCCACATCCTGTCTGAAGTAAGCGCTGTCTGCGACCATATCATGATTATTGCCCACGGAAAGCTGATTGCCAGCGATACTCCTGAAAACCTGGAACAACGTTTAAAAGGCGCCGCGGGCCTGGAGCTGACGGTAAAAGGCAGCGAGGAAACGGTAATGCCTGTGCTGGAGGAAATTCACGGTCTGTCCATAGAGCGTATAGGGGCCGGAGGCGAGGCAGGCACCTGTGTGGTGAATCTGCAGTTTGGAGGGGATGAAGATAGCAGTGTTTCGGGGAGCGGTATTGGTTCCGGCGGTGGCATTGCTCCCGGCGGCGGCATTGCTTCTAGCGGCGGCATTGCTTCCGGCGCTAAGACAGATATCCGCGAAACCATTTTTTACGCCCTGGCCAATCACCGACTTCCCATCCTGTCCATGGCTCCCTCCAAGGCATCCCTTGAAGAAATATTCCTGGAGCTGACAGAGGACTCCCCGAAATTGCGGGAGGACAAAGGCGTCACAGACCCCACAGACCCATCAAAGGAGGAGGATTCCCAATGAGAGCTATCTATAAGCGGGAGCTGAAATCCTATTTCTGCTCCATGACAGGCTATGTTTTCATTGCTTTCATGACCATGTTCATGGGCATTTATTTCATGGTTTACAATATGATTAACGGTTACCCCTATTTTTCCTATACACTTAATTCCATCCTGATGATACTTATGATTGCGGTGCCGATTCTGACCATGCGCAGCATGTCGGATGAACACAGGGCGCGGACAGACCAGCTGCTTCTCACCTCCCCTGTATCCGTATGGGGCATTGTTATGGGAAAATTTCTTTCCATGGTCACTATTTTGGCTGTCCCCATGGCCATTGCCTGCCTCTGTCCCCTTATCATCCGAAGCGCCGGCACCGCTTATCTGACGGAGGACTATGCATCTATACTGGCCTTCTTCCTTTTGGGATGTGTGTATATTGCCATTGGGCTTTTCATCTCCTCCCTTACGGAAAGCCAGCTCATAGCCGCTGCAGGGACCTTCGGCATACTGCTGCTCAGCATCCTCTGGCCAGGGCTTTTAAACTTTATACCGGCTGCCGCAGCAGGTTCCCTGGCTGGTTTCCTTATCCTGTGGACCCTGGTGTGTTTTATCCTATACCGGCTGACCGGCCATATCCCCCTTTCCCTTGGACTGGAAGCAGCCGGAGCGGCAGTCCTTATAGGAACCTTTTTCGTAAAGCAGAGCATGTTTGAACGGGCTCTGACCGGACTTCTGGGAAAAATCGTACTGACAGACGTATTTGACGGCATTGTCAGCAGCCATATGCTGGATGTCAGCGGTCTTGTCTATTATCTGAGTGTGGCCGGTATATTGTTGTTCCTGACGGTCCAGTCAATCGAGAAAAGAAGATGGAGTTGAATCATATGACCAGAAAATGTAAAAAAGGCAGCTATATGGCACTGTTCACCCTTGTGGTCATTGCCGCTGTCATTGTACTCAACCTGATAGTGGGAAAGCTTCCTGCCAAATACCTGAAACATGACTTAAGTTCCAACCAAATCCTTACCCTAGGTGATACAACCAGGGACATCCTGGCACAGCTGGACAGAGACGTTACCATCCATATTGTGGCCGATCCCAACTCAGTGGATGAGAGGATTACATCCTTTGTGAATCTGTATAAGGACCTTTCCCCGCACATTTCGGTGGAAGCCAATGACCCTGTGCTTCACCCGGATGTACTTGCTTCCCTGGACACAGAGCCCGGCAATCTGATTGTATCCTGCGAGTCCACCGGAAAAAAGACGTCCATTTCATTTGACGATATCATCCAGTTTGACCCCATGGTTTACTACCAGTACGGGCAAATCAAGGAAACCGCCTTTGACGGTGAAGGACAGATTACCAGCGCCATCCGCTATGTCACAAGCGATACAGCGGCGGCCGTATATACCCTGACCGGACACGGGGAAACCGCCCTCTCGTCAGCCGTCTCAGATGCCATGAATAAATCCGGCATGAATGCAGCCGATCTGAATCTGCTCACCCAGGGAGCCGTTCCCCAGGACTGCCGCCTTCTCATCATGAACGCACCTGTCAAGGATATCTCCGCGGATGAAAAAGAAACTCTGACCGATTACCTGAAAAACGGCGGCCGCATGCTGCTCCTTGCCGGCTGTACCCAGGATACATTGTCCAATCTGACAGATTTCATTTCCCAGTACGGAATGGACCTGAAAAATGGATTTGTGGCCGACCCGGCTCCCCAGCATTACTACAACAATAATCCCTTTAACGTAATTCCGGATTACGACTTTGCCAGCAGCCTTCTCTCAGGAGTTGATTCCTCCGCAGCAGCCCTTCTGGTTCAGCCTGCGGGTATGACCATACAGGAAAATCCTTCGGAGGACATTGCGGTCCAGCCCTTCCTGACTACCTCTGATTCTGCATTTTTAGTGGATCCTGCCACGCAGGAAAAGACGCAGGGCACTTATGTGCTGGGAGCTGTGGCCACGGAGACTGTAAACGAGGAAGAAGGCACATCCTCCATGCTTACCGTCATCACAGCGCCAAGCATGATTGATGATTCCATCCTGTCACGTTTCCCCAGCATCACCAACCTGACTCTGTTCATGAACGCCGCGGCCAGCGGACTGCCCGGAGTCACACCGCTGTCCATCCCCAGCAAAAGTCTGGATATTACCTATAATATGGTAACATCCGCCGGATTGTGGAGTGCGCTGTTTATTATCGTGATTCCTGTCATTTTCCTGATTGCAGGCTTTGTGATCTGGCTGAAGCGCCGGAAGCTATAAATCACGTTTATACGCATCACATATAACATGTATCGCACGTAAGTGACCGGAATACGGTCACTTACGTGCTCATAAAAAGGAGGTTAAACATGAAGAAACATATACGGCCAATGGTTCCCGCTCTGGGAGCCCTGGTCCTTCTATGCGCAGCCTACGGCATTATCACCTGGCATCAGGGGAGGAATGCTGAATCACAGGCCCTGTCACCGGAAAATGCTTCTGTATATATGACCGACCTTCCGGAGCTGTCTTCCCTGTCCTGGACAAAGGACGGCAAGAGTCTGTCCTTTACCCGGGAAGGCGGTACCTGGTATTATAAAGGGGATACGGACTGCCCCATCCGCCAATATCCCCTGACCACCCTGTCAGATACTCTGTCCCACTTAAAAGCTGAGCGGAAGCTGGAAGGCGCGGATTCTCCGGAAGCATATGGCCTGGATAACCCTTCCGTACGGTTTGATACCGTTTCCTCTGATGGTTCTTCTCACTCTATCCTGGTGGGAAGCCAGGTTCCCGGTACCGGCGGTTCAGGCCCGGACGGTTCCCAGCTCCCCGCCCAGTATTATGCAGCTATGGACGGGGACAGTCAGATTTATACCATCGGCAGTTATCTGACCGAAACAGCTGCCAAGGGACTTTATGATTTTGTTGAGACAGAATCCCTTCCCCATGTGGCTGGTGCCGACATCCGAGAAATCACTGTATCCAGGAACGGACAGACCAGACGGTTCTGTAAGAAGACCGTGGATGACGCGGGCAATATTGCCTGGTATAAGGACTCTGACGCGGACGAGGCCAACCGCCTGGATGACAATGGCGCTCTTAATAATCTGGCGGATGCCATAAGCGGTTTGTCGTTCCAGTCCTGTGTATCATATAAGGCAAGCGATGAGGAATTAGGCAGCTATGGCCTGTCTGAGCCGATTATGACGCTTTCCTGGACATATGAAAACGGAGAGGCGGACGGCGCCTTATCATTGGCCATTGGAAGTTCCACCGAAGATGGTACAGGCTACTATACCAGAAAGGATGATTCCAGAGCCGTGAATCTGATATCAAAAGAGGCGGCAGAGCGTTGTCTCAATGCTGCCTACCCAATGTAATGTGAATTATACTATGAAGTTGTGCTAAATTATGAAAGGGAAACAACACCGCATTTCTGCCTGTTGTCTCCCTTTTTTATAACTGTTCTAATATATGGATTGCCCTTAAGCCCCTTCCCTGCGCTCCCCCGCACCTCTGTCATGGAGCACAAAGTGGTTCTTCTGAAAATCCAGTATCCCCTCAGCCCGCATCTTACTCAGCTCGCTGGACATAGCGCTCCGGTCCACACAGAGATACTCAGCCAACTCCTGGCGGTTAT
>OKHY01000435.1_pt1 | contig 12641 bp, 9 predicted proteins | sample 1611821 | NCBI WGS metagenome assembly OKHY01 (sample SAMN04436773, study PRJEB24849) | human gut metagenome | biome: human gut; feature: NICU; material: stool | host: Homo sapiens | place: USA: Saint Louis, MO | collected 2011-04-29
GTACCCTGAAAGCGACGGATTATTATGATACAGCTTTGGGCGATGCCACATCCATGGTACAGGGACTTCAGCAGGGAACAATTGATATCGGGGTATCCGGCACTGCCTATTTTTCTGGATTGGTTCCCGAGGTAGAGGTATTTCAGCTTCCGTTCCTGTTTGACAACCTGGAGGAGGCCAGAGCCGCTGTTGATGGGGCTGCTTCAGAAAAAATATTTGAGAAGTTTGCCGAAAAGGGAATCGTGGGATTGGCTTTCTGGGAAAACGGTTTCCGTGAACTCAGCAATAATGTGAGGCCGGTTACGACACCGGCGGATTTAAATGGCATTAAGATGAGGACACTGCCTGCAACCGTACAGGTAGAAACATGGAAGGCCTTGGGAGCTTTGCCCACAACCATTGACGCATCTGAGTTATATACGGCATTGCAGCAGGGTACTGTCAGCGCGGAGGAGAATCCGCTTCATGAAATTGTGTCAAGAAAGTTTTACGAGGTACAGCAGTATATAACGCTGACAGACCATGTTTACACCCCGTTCATGATGGGAATTAGCCAAAAAACATGGGATAAGCTGAGTGACCAGCAAAAGCAGGTTGTCATGGATGCGGCCAATGTAGGTAAAGAGGCCCAGAGGAAAGCCAATGAGGAAAAGACAATAGAGGCAAAGCAGGTGCTGCTGGACAATGGATGCGAGATTGTGGAAAATCCTGATAAAGAAGCATTTAAAGAGATTGCAGTGAGCGCCTGGAAGGTATTTACAGATGAAAATGGTACAGAGCTTCTCGACATCATCCAGAAGAATTAGAGGGGGAATTACAGAATATGAGAAAAATAACTGACCTCACTCTGCCAGTAGTGGAACATTGGCGCTATGGAATCAAGTTTGAACTGGCCACATCCCATGCCAATAAAGACCGTTGGCAGACAACAAAATATAATTTGCAGTCACATTGGTTTACCCATATTGATGCACCTGTCCATCATGACCCAGACGGTAAGAATCTGGACGCATACCCAATCAGCGACTGGTGTATTTCGGATTGTCTGATTCTGGATTTATCATTTGTAGGTGATAATGAGGCAATTACAGCCCAGATGTTGGAACGGGCAAACGAACCCTTTAAGGATAAACATTATGATACCATTATAATCCGTTCTGACCGTGGACGAAGGGTATCTTGGGAGTCAGTGGAATTTTGGGATAATTCCTGTTGGGTCAGCGCTGACGGAGGAAAGTGGATTAGAGACTATAATCCTAAAGTGGTTGGATTTGACTTCCCTCAGGATTATGAAATACGCAAAATCCGTACTGCAAAACCAGAGGATCCGATTGTACAGCCGGTACATGATTTCGTCCTGAAAGAGGGGGAAATATTAATGATTGAATATCTCACCAATTTATGGGAAGTAGGGCAGCCGACCTGTCAGCTGATTGCGCTGCCGCTTAACACAAAAAATGCGGATGGCTCCCAGATAAGAGTAATTGCGGTGACAGAACAACCCTAGGAGGAATGGAAATGAAGGGATTGGTTTCAAAGCTTGATTCAGGGGTAAAGAGTATATTTGGTTATGTGGGAATTATAATGATTTTAATTGAGACCTATGCTGTCTTTGCCCGTAATGTTCTGAAGGCTCCGGCGCCATGGACAGATGAAACACTGAAAATGCTGTTTGTATGGTCTATATTTGTTTGCTCCAGTCTGGCTTTTATGGGCGATGAGTTAATCGGTCTGGATCTTATTCAAGAGAAAATAGCTGATAACAGAAAGGCTTATGGAGGTTTAAAAATACTCCAATATGCCCTTGGTCTGGTATTCGGAGTCCTGACGACTAACTGGGGTCTTAATATCATTTTAATGCAGCTTTCCACAAATGAAAAGACAGCTGTCGTTAAATATCCGTTATGGATAATTAATATGGGTTTTCTGTTAGGAAGTGTGCTGCTGGTTATATTTGCCTTATGGAAAATATACGATTGCAGGAAGTATTTTAAGGATAATACTGCTAAAAAAGACGGGAACAGATAAAAAATGGAGGCACCGCTCAATCATCCGTAACAGATGACTGAACGGTGCCTCCGTTTAGCTGCAGCCTTATGAAGTTAATATTAAGCTGCGCTTTGGAGTCTCTCCAAAGGCACACTGCCAGGCACCTTCGTTGTTCTGTTCTATATCCGTATCAAATGATACTTCACCTGATTCGCCGTCAGCAGCTGTGCCTCCCGCTGATGGCAGGTAAACACAATAATCTGATTATCATACGCCTTCACAAGCCATTTTAACGCTGTCTTCAGACGTTCATCGTCGTACAGAACAAAACTGTCATCAAAAATCAGGGGCATGGTATCCCTTCGGCCATTCTGGACCAGCTTGGCGGCGGCCAGGCGCAGGGCCAGATAAATCTGATCCATGGTGCCGCTGCTGACCTGCTCTATGGGAACCAGCTTGGACGGCGTGTTCATGAATACATCCAGGTTCTCGTCAATGCTCATGCTGGTGTAAATTCCTCCGGTAATACCGGATATAAGATCAGAGGCCTCCCTGTTCAGGTATAATCCGAAGGAGTCGCGGATGGAGGTGGACAGGGTGGTCATGGTGTCCTGGGCCAGGTCGATGGCGTCCAGTTCCTCCTGAATGCGTTCATTCTCCGCCAGAACATGTTTCAGGGCTTCGGCCCTGGTCTTGCAGTCAGCCAGATGTTCCAACTTCTGTTCCAGCTCCCACTGGATACGCTGCTGCTGTTCTATCTCCTCGGAAAACTGGTCCTCGCTGGACTGGAGCTTTCCAATCTCCTGGGATAACTGCACCAGGGTCTGCTCAGACTGCTCCACAGCCTTGCTGAGCCGGAGGAATTCCGCCATCCTTCCCTCCAAGGCATTCATGGCATCCTGGGAGATGCTGGAATCGCCCAGATGACGGGCGAATATTTCCTGGAGAAGGCGGGTGCTGGTGTCCAGTTCCTTTCTAAAACGGCGGTTCTTGCCCAGCTTAAGGATTCCGGTTATACAGGCAGCCAGGGCAATGGCGCCTGATATCCCCGCCGCGGCTGTAAGGGGAAACGGAAGAAGAACAAGGGAGCGGACCATCTCCGGCGCGGCCAGGCACAGCCCGGCGGCTCCTGCGAAGGCCAGGGTAATGAGGAACATGAATACAGCACAGACCGTTCTGGATTTTTTACTGCAGGCAGCCAGGGTGTTCTGGTACTCACCGTAAAGCTTCCTGGTGTCCTCCATGTATTTTTGTACGGATTCCTGATCTGTAAACTGGCTGTTTAAAAGAATCTGGCGTCCTTTTGCAGACTTTTCAAGCAGCCCTTCTTTTTCCTTCTGACAGCACTCCAGCTGCTTTTTGATTTCACTCTTCTTATTGCGGTACTCAATTAACTGGTTGGCATACTGAGGCGCGGATATTTCCTGCTCCGTCTTGCGTATATCACCTAAAAGGGCTGTATAACTGCGCGCTGCCTCAGGAACCACCTGATTCTCCAGCTCCCGCCTCTGGCTTTTTAAGTATGCGGTGGCCTTAGTTATATTCAGGGCAATGCTGCCGGAGGTATTGAGGTTGGCGATATAATTGCGCAGCTCAGCTACCATGCCCCCGTCCGTGGCGCACTTTAACTGGCCGATGCTGATGGTGTTGTCGTAGGCTGTTTCTGACAGGCCGCAGCGGAGCTGGTCTAAGAGTGCTTTGGTGGGCTCCATCTCCCTGCCCTGAGTTTCATTGACAATGGTCAGCTCCTTGTTCTGCTTCTGAAACCTTCTCTGGATACGGTATATCTGGCCTTCGCTCTCCAGCCGCATCCATCCCTCGTAGGTGCCGCTGCCCTTCCAGGGCTCGTATTTGCTGTAGACATCATTCCTGGCAGCCCGGCCTCTCTGTTTCTCAATGCCAAAGAGCATTCCTCTGATAAAGGTATGAAGGGTGGATTTGCCGGCCTCATTTTTGCCGTACACTACATTCAGCCCGTCCTTAAAGGAGATATCCAAATCGTGGAATTTACCGAATCCCTCAATGTGCAGACTTAATATCTTCATGGGTTCAGCTCCTTTCATCGGTGGTATGCAGAAGAGCATTTACCCCGTAATACAGGGCCTTCTTCTCCACCGGACTCATATCTTCTTTTTGAAGGGCCTGGATATAGAATCCAATCATATCGCTGGAGTGCTCGGCAAACAGTGCTGAAAAATCATACTGAGGTTCGGAATCATCAATGATTTCCGCAATTCTGTATCTGGCTGAGAGCTGTTCCAGGTCAAATTCAATGTCAGGATCCCTCATGCCCCTGATTCGGAACCGGTAAATATGCTGAGAACCCCGGTTTCCAATTTCATTTGATATCCGGTCGCACAGTTCTCCGTTAGTGGTGTCCTTGGACACATTCACGGCAAGCGGTATGTACTGGAGGCTGGCGGCGGGAATGAACTGGAGGTTTATCAGTTTTCTGGTGACAGGATGAATCTCTCCTGCATAGAAGCCATGAGAACCGGTCTCGGTCAGATCCAGGGGTTCAGGTGAGCCGCAGTAAGCAATCTTTCCGTCTGCCAGGACATGATGTTTGTGGATATGTCCCAGGGCAATGTAGGAAAATGGGGACAGCTCCAGGCTGTTGAAATTGATTGGCAGGTGGGCGGCGTCGCCGCCATGGGCTGTTCAGGGGAACCTGTATATCCTCCAGCAGGGGCGCCTTGATTTCAGCCGTATGATAGCTGAATCCATGGACCTCCGTGTTAATATCCTCAAAATAGACAGAGGTCAGGTCTTCATCCATTATGAAGGTCACGTTGGGACTCCAGGTAAAGCTTAACAGGGCAGAGTTCTCCCTGATGCGGTCATGGTTGCCTGCTATCAGGATGATCTTTACAGACGGAATGGTGGAGAAGAGATAATTGACCTCCTTAAGGTCTTTCATCAGCGGCTGCCTGTGAAACAGGTCTCCGCTGATGAATAAGCAGTCCACATCCATCTCTTTTGTCTTTTCTATGATTATCCGGAAGGTATCTTTGATGGCCTGGGCGCGTTCCTTGCCCCAGGGCTTGTTTGCATCGGGACACATACCCCAGTGGATATCCCCGGTGTGGATGAATTTCATGTCTGCCTCCTGTCAAATGTTGAGTTCCCGAACGCTGCGCTGATGCGTCCGGGCAGCAAATATTTGCCCGCTGGCGCTGGGCAGGCAGAGACGGGTTCCCCGAACTCCGCGCTGCTGCGTCCGGGTAGCGAATCTCTGCCCGCTTCTACGGGGCGGGCAGAGATTCTTTATAATTCGCAGTTGTTTACTGTTCTTGGGAAGGGGATTACGTCGCGGATGTTGGACATTCCGGTCAGATACATGACGCAGCGCTCGAAACCAAGGCCAAAGCCTGCGTGACGCGTGGATCCGTACTTCCTCAAGTCCAGATAGAAGTCATAGTCCTCCTTCTTAAGGCCCAGTTCGTCCATTCTGGCTACCAGCCTGCCGTAGTCGTCCTCCCTCTGGCTGCCGCCGATGATTTCACCGATACCGGGAACCAGGCAGTCCACGGCTGCAACGGTTTTATTGTCAGGATTCATCTTCATATAGAAGGCTTTGATCTCCTTCGGATAATCAGTTACGAATACGGGCTTCTTAAATACCTGCTCTGTCAGATAGCGCTCATGCTCTGTCTGCAGGTCGCATCCCCAGGAGACCTTGTAGTCAAATTCATCGTTGTGTTCTTCCAGTATCTTTACGGCCTCGGCGTAGGTAACGCGGCCAAACTCGGAATTTAACACATTGTGAAGGCGGTCCAGAAGGCCTTTGTCCACAAACTGGTTGAAGAAGTTCATCTCCTCAGGCGCATGCTCCAGGACAAAACGGATGATATATTTAAGCATGCCTTCTGCCAGACACATATCGTCATCCAGGTCAGCAAAGGCCATCTCTGGTTCAATCATCCAGAACTCCGCAGCATGGCGGGTGGTATTGGAATTCTCGGCGCGGAAGGTGGGGCCGAAGGTATATACGTTGCGGAAAGCCATGGCATAGGTCTCGGCATTCAGCTGTCCGCTAACGGTCAGGTTGGTGGCCTTGCCGAAAAAGTCCTGGCTGAAATCCACCTTTCCCTCCTCCGTCTTTGGGATATTGTTTAAGTCCATGGTGGTTACCTGGAACATTTCTCCGGCTCCCTCACAGTCGCTGCCTGTAATCAGAGGCGTGTGAACATACACAAAATCCCTCTCCTGGAAATACTGGTGAATAGCGTATGCAACCAGGGAGCGCACACGGAATACAGCCTGGAAGGTATTGGTTCTGGCACGCAGATGGGAGATGGTGCGCAGGTATTCAAGAGAGTGGCGCTTTTTCTGAAGTGGATAATCCGGTGAGGAGGTGCCCTCCACAGTTACCTCTGCGGCCTGAATTTCAAAGGGCTGCTTGGCCTGGGGCGTACTTACCAGGGTTCCCTTTACAAGGATGGCTGTGCCTACGCTTAATTTAGAAACTTCTGCAAAGTTGGGAAGGGTGTCGTGATATACAATCTGCAATGTTTCGAAAAAGCTTCCATCACTGACAACGATGAAGCCGAATGCTTTGGAATCACGGAGACTGCGGACCCAGCCCCCCACATTTATCTCCTTGTCCAGATATTCCTCCGGATGTTTGTAAAGTTCTCTTACGGTAATCAGATCCATGACTGATATTCTCCTTTTCTCTTATCTATATATTCAGTATCCCCAATTCCCCTGGAAATGGACGGTAACTACATATACGTGATTATATGATATTTCACGCTATGTTTCAAGGCTTAACTTTCCTATGGAGCCGGGTGTGAAGCCTGTATTTTCAATATGATTACATAATCATAATGTTTAATCGGGGAAAATACCCGTAAGGTACGTTACTTAACTGAAGCGGATTATGCCGTATGCGGATTATGCAGCATTTGCATTATGCCGTGTGCGTTTTATGTCAGATGTCCGCGGAACTGCGCGTTCCAGAAATTGGAATGCACCGGGTACCTATTATCTGATATTATGTTTATAGCTGTTTTTGACAAAAACGTCCGTGAATATACAGCCTGCGAGGGGGACTTATTTAGTGGTAAATTTTGGAAAGGGGTACTAGATATAGATAAATCAACATCAAATGGTTAAAAACCGAAAAAATGTCGGAAAAATGCACAAAAACGATGAAATAAATTTAAAAATTTATGTACTATTTACGAAGTTTGTGGTATAATTAAAATTACAAAAATTTTAACAGCAAGAGGTGATAACGTGATTAAAAAAGAAATGATAGCTATGCTATTAGCAGGCGGACAGGGAAGCCGCCTTGGCGTGCTAACACAAAAAGTAGCCAAGCCGGCCGTATCTTTTGGGGGGAAGTACCGAATCATTGATTTTCCGCTGAGCAACTGTATCAATTCCGGAGTTGACACAGTCGGAGTATTGACACAGTATCAGCCATTACGTTTAAATTCTCATATTGGAATTGGAGTACCATGGGATTTAGACCGGAACGTTGGTGGTGTAACCATTTTGCCTCCATATGAGCGCAGTAAAGGCAGTGATTGGTACACAGGAACTGCCAATGCCATTTATCAGAATCTGGAGTATATGGAATCATATAACCCGGAATATGTTCTGATTTTATCCGGCGACCATATTTATAAGATGGATTATGAGGTAATGTTGGATTATCACAAAGCCAATAATGCAGATATCACCATTGCTGCCATGCCAGTACCCATTGAGGAGGCCAGCCGTTTTGGCATCCTGATTACGGACGAGTCTAACCGTATCACGGAATTCGAGGAGAAGCCTCCTGTTCCCAGAAGCAATTTGGCTTCTATGGGTATCTACATATTCAGCTGGCCTGTATTAAAGGAAGCACTGATCAAGATGAAGGAAGAGCCGGGGTGTGATTTCGGCAAACATATCATTCCATACTGCCATGCGAGAGGCGACAGGATTTTCGCATATGAATATAATGGCTACTGGAAGGATGTAGGTACGCTGGGTTCCTACTGGGAGGCCAACATGGAGCTCATTGATATCATTCCTGAGTTTAACCTGTATGAGGAATATTGGAAGATTTACACCAAGAATGATGTGATTCCGCCCCAGTTTATTTCCAATGAGGCAAATATCGAGAGAAGCATTATCGGTGAAGGAACTGAGATTTACGGCGAGGTAATGAACTCCGTTATTGGAGCAGGCGTTACTGTTGCCAAGGGAGCCGTGGTGAAGGATTCCATTATAATGCAGGGAACCGTCATCGGAGCGGGAACCGTTGTGAACAAGGCCATCATTGCTGAGAATGTAAGGATTGGCTCTGGCGTGGAACTGGGAACAGGAGAGTATGCGCCCAGTACATATGACCCCAAGGTATATCAGTTCGATCTGGTGACCATTGGTGAGAATTCTGTGATTCCTGACGGGGTTAAGGTAGGCAAGAACACTGCCATAGCAGGCGAGACAACCGTAGGCGATTATCCTGACGGATTACTGGCTGGCGGAAATTACATTATAAAGGCAGGTGGCGTAAAATGAGAGCAATCGGTATCGTATTAGCAGGTGGTAACAGCAAGAGGATGCGGGAACTTTCTAATAAGAGGGCAGTGGCTGCCATGCCGGTTGCAGGAAGCTACCGCAGCATTGACTTTGCACTCAGCAATATGACAAACTCCCACATCCAGAACGTGGCAGTTTTTACACAGTATAATTCCAGGTCATTAAACCTGCACCTAAGTTCCTCTAAGTGGTGGGATTTCGGACGTAAACAGGGCGGACTCTTTGTATTCACCCCATCCATCACACCGGAGAACGGCGACTGGTACAGGGGAACAGCGGATGCATTATACCAGAACCTTACATTCTTAAAGAACAGCCATGAGCCATATGTGGTCATAGCGGCAGGCGATGGTGTATATAAGCTGGATTATAATAAGGTCCTGGAGTATCACATTGAGAAAAAGGCAGACATTACCGTTGTCTGCAAGGACATGGAAGATGGCACGGATGTGACCCGGTTCGGCTGTGTGAAGCTGAATGATGACGGCCGTATCACGGACTTCGAGGAGAAGCCCATGGCATCTGACGCCACCACCATTTCCTGCGGAATCTATGTCATCCGCAGAAGGCAGCTCATAGAACTGCTGGAGCGCTGCGCGGCAGAAGACAGATATGACCTGGTCAATGATATTCTGGTGCGCTATAAGAATCTTAAAAGAATTTATGCTTATAAGCTGGATGGCTACTGGAGCAATATCGCTTCTGTGGACTCCTATTATAAGACAAATATGGATTTCCTCAAACCTGAGGTGAGGGATTACTTCTTCAAACAGTATCCTGATGTATACACGAAGATTGATGATCTTCCTCCTGCCAAATATAACCCTGGCGCGCTGGTCAGAAACAGCCTGATTTCCAGCGGATGTATCCTGAATGGCACAGTTGAAAACTCCATTCTCTTTAAAAAGGCATACGTGGGCAACAATTGTGTAATCAAGAATTCCATTATTTTAAATGATGTCTATATAGGTGACAACACAGTGATTGAGAACTGTATCGTAGAGAGCAGGGATACCATCCGTGCCAACACCACACACATCGGCACACCGGAGAACATCAAAATCGTTGTGGAGAAAAACGAAAGGTATACATTATAATACGCACATAGCCCCGCGCAGCGCACGGGGAGCGCAGAGCGGGGGACCGGCGGGATAAGACGGAAGGGGTAGAAAACATGCAGGTTACAGACGTGAGAGTGAGACGGGTTGAAAAGGAAGGCAAGATGAAAGCAATTGTTTCCATCACACTGGACAATGAATTCGTCATTCATGACATCAAGGTAATTGAGGGGGAGAAGGGTTTATTCATAGCCATGCCAAGCCGCAAGGCAGCGGACGGAGAGTACCGCGATATTGCCCATCCTATAAACTCCAACACAAGGGATATGATTCAGACCATCATTTTGAATAAGTATGAGACAACCTTGCTGGAGAATGAGGCGGCAGAGGAAGGAATGGCATAAGATACAGAAGGATGAACAGGAGCTGTTTTCGGTTGATGCATTATGAACCGGGACGGCTCTTGTTTTTTGCATATGCCTGTGCTATAGTTGAGTTATATTTTCAGATGTCGGACAGACATTCTTTAGCGCCTTCAGGCGCTGTGACGGCCGTTTCGGCCATAGATTCAAATTGTGATACTGCAATAGCATGTTTAGAAGGAGCCGGGTGATGCCATAGAGCGTTGGTGCAGCTTTCCGGGCAGGACAGAATTTCAGATACAGCTATTGCTGACAGAGACATAATTTATTATAATAAAGGGAGAGTGTGTATGGATAAAAAACGGCTTCAATGGCATCCCGGTTTTTTTGCAGTATTGCAGATTGAACTGGAGGAAGAGCGGCGGTTTCTGCGGTTTTACGCGGAGTATAATCTTACAAGGAAGCCCTTGCAGATTGACGTTCTGGTGGTCAGAAAGGAAACCGGACGGGTGATACAAAAGAACATTGGCCGCATATTCCGTCAGTATAATGTGGTGGAATATAAGGGGATAAAGGATTACATCAGTATAAATGATTTTTATAAATCTATAGGATATGCGTGTTTACTGCAGTCCAATACGGAGAGGGTCCAGGAGATTTTGCCGTCCCAGGTGACGGTCACATTGGCAGGGGAACATTATCCGCGGAGCCTGCATGTGTTTTTGGAAAAGGCTTATGGAGTGCATATGGAGGAGGAAGCCCCGGGGATATATTACATTAAGGGACTTTTGTTTCCGCTGCAGATTCTCGTCATAAGGGAACTGTCAAAGGAGGACAATATCTGGCTGAGCCGTTTGAGAAGCGGACTGAAGCCGGATGAAGACATTGAAGTACTGATGAAGGAGTATAAGGGGAAGGAACGGAATCCCCTGTATGAGACAGCCATGGATTTAATATTGCGGGCAAACTGGGAAACGTGTCAGGAGGTGGAGAAGATGTGTGATGCGCTGCGGGAACTATTTGCAGATGAGCTGGAGGAGCGGGAGGCCATAGGGCTTGAAAAAGGCTTGGAACAGGGGAAGATGGCGAAATTAATAACCCAGGTCATGCGTAAGCGGGAAAAAGGACAGTCGGCTGTCAGGATTGCTGAGGATTTAATGGAACCCGCGGAGGTGGTGCAGAGGCTGTATGATTTAATCGGGCTGCATCCGGATTCTGACGCGGAGCATATATTGGCATATATGGAGTCCTGGGATAAGGTTTAAGCGTGCGGATAAGAACACAAAAACGTTTGGGGTCCCCTTAAATAAGGGGATTCCAAACGTTTTGATATTACAGGGTTTCCATCTGTTTCAGAATACTTCTTGCCACGCTTATGCCATTTGCAGAGGCCTGCTGCAGCCCTCTGGTGACGGAGGCACCGTCTCCGATTGCCCGCAGTCCCCTGATGCTGGTTTCAAAGTCAGCGTTGACCACCACCTTATTGGAATAGAACTTGACCTCAACACCGTAGAGCAGAGTTTCGTCGCTGGCAATGCCGGGAGTTACCTTGTCCAGGGCCAGAAGCATTTCCTTGATATCCGTCATGATGCGGTGGGGGAATACCAGGGACAGGTCACCCGGCACGGCATCCTTCAGGGTGGGAATCAGGTTGTTGCGGCAGAGGCGCTCCTCCGTGGTCCGGCGTCCTCTCTGGAAGTCACCGAAGGTCTGAACCATGATTCTTCCTCCGCAGAGCATGTTGGACAGCTGGGCAATGTGCTTGCCGTATTCAATGGGTTCGTTGAAGGGTTTGGTAAAGTTCTTGCTTACCAGAAGGGCAAAGTTGGTGTTGTTTGTCTTATACTCCTGGGATTTGTACGCATGGCCGTTTACCACTGCAAGGCCGTTTTCGTAATATTCTGTGGCCACCTCTCCGGAAGGATTGGTACAGAAGGTGCGGACCTTGTCGTCGAAGGTGGGGGTATAGTATACCAGCTTGGCTTCATACAGGTTTTCGTTTAAGAACTTCATAACCTCATCCCGGACTTCCACACGTACGCCTATGTCCACAGTGCCTACCTGGGTCTGGATTCCGTGATTTCCGCAGATGTGTGAAAACCAGTCAGAACCCTCCCGTCCGATGGCGGAAACCACCTCAGGCGCGTAGTAGGTTTCGTCCTTGTCTGTGATGATGCCCTTTACGGTATCGCCTTCAATGATAATGTCTCTGACCATGGTGTTGAATTCCATGGTAATGCCCTGGGCCAGAAGGTGCTCCTGAAGCCGGGTATAAATCTTATACCCCTCCTCGGTTCCCAGATGTCGGATGGGACATTCAATCAGCTTTAAGTTAGCGCCAATGGCCTTGCGGCGGATTTCCTCTATTTCCTTCTGTTTGTCCATGCCGTATACATTGGTATCAGCGCCAAATTTTAAGTAAATATTATCAGATTCCTTTAAGAGTTCAACTGTTTTATCATACCCCAGGATTTCCGGAAGATTGCCTCCCACATCAGGGGACAGGGACAGCTTGCCGTCAGAAAATGCGCCTGCGCCTGCGAAGCCCGTGGTGATGGAACAGGGTTTGCAGCCCACACATGCCTTGGTGGTGCGTTTTGGGCAGACTCTCTTTTCGATGGGGCGCCCTTTTTCCACCATGAGGATTTTCATGCCGGGTTTCTTCTGGATTAATTCATACGCGCAGAAGATG
>OKHY01000442.1_pt1 | contig 12556 bp, 10 predicted proteins | sample 1611821 | NCBI WGS metagenome assembly OKHY01 (sample SAMN04436773, study PRJEB24849) | human gut metagenome | biome: human gut; feature: NICU; material: stool | host: Homo sapiens | place: USA: Saint Louis, MO | collected 2011-04-29
CCACTGGATATTCATACATCCGGAATCGCATACAGAATCCGAGATCAGCGAAATAATCACGCATGAAGAGACTCATGCCCGCCAATATCACTCAGCAGATGTACTCGTCAGCGAGATTATGTGTACTTTCTGCTGGTTCAATCCCTTCGTCTGGCTGATGAAACGGGAAGTCAGAGGTAATCTGGAATACATGGCAGATCACCGGGTATTAGAGACGGGACATGATAGTAAATCATACCAGTACCACTTGCTGGGACTGGCACATCACAAGGCTGCAGCAAATTTATCTAATAGTTTCAATGTTTTACCACTTAAAAATCGTATCAAAATGATGAATAAACGAAGAACCAAAGAAATAGGAAGGACTAAATATCTGATGTTCCTTCCCTTGGCTGCCCTGTTGATGATTATCAGCAACATCGAAGTAGTAGCTCGTACAACGAAAGAATTTGCCAAAGAAATGATGGCAGCACCGGAAGAACAAGGTGTTTCGCAAACCGAACTCGCCAATGGTCCGGAACTTCCCGATGGAATGACGGGAGTAGCGACATTACAGGATAAAAAAGGAATGCAGAAAACAAAAGAGGTAGCTCCTCCTCCCCCTCCGGCACCCGTTAAAAGTGCTACTGTAAATGATTCTGTCGTATTTGAAGTTGTAGAAGAAATGCCCGACTTCCCCGGTGGACAATCAGCATTGATGGAATATCTCGCCAAGAACATCAAATATCCGGCAACAGCTCATGAAAATGGAAAGCAAGGACGTGTGATTGTGATGTTCGTAGTCAAAAAAGACGGTAGTATTTCCGACGTTAAAACAGTTCGAGGCGTAGACCCCTATCTTGACAAGGAAGCTGAACGAGTGATTGCTGCCATGCCTAATTGGAAACCCGGCAAGCAAAGAGGACAAGCTGTGAACGTAAGATTTACGGTTCCCGTAACTTTCCGTCTGTCCGGTCCGGAACCTGCAAAACCGGCAGAAACACCCGAAGCAGTAGCAATAGAAAAGTTTGAAGAGGTCGTAGTGGTGGGCTATGGTCCTAAAGAAGCCACACCCAATAATGAACCAACTTTCAAAGTCGTAGACGAGATGCCTAAATTTCCCGGAGGACAGGAGGGATTAATGCGCTACTTAGCCAAAAATATAAAATATCCGACTATGGCCCAGCAGAATAAGGAACAAGGAAAAGTGCTGGTCCAGATTGTCATCGGAAAAGACGGTAACGTGTCGAATATAAAAATATTAGAAGGCGCGTCGGCATGGTTGGACGCTGAAGCGATTCGTGTAGTGCGGGGTATGCCTAAGTGGGAACCGGGAAAACAGAACGGACAAGCCGTTGCCGTAGAATATACATTCCCTATTACATTCCGACTTCAATAAGCAAAACCGAAAATATCATTATTCCCCTAACAAGTAAATAACAGAAAAAAGGAGCAATCGTAAACGATTCTGCTCCTTTTTCTGTTTTCGCATAGATAATTACAATAATATGATTACATTTGTTGGAGATAAAAGCCTAATCGTATGAAAAGATTCGCATTAATGATAAGTTTGCTGCTAAGCATACTTTGTATGACACAAGCTAAAGACAGAATCGTAGAACGTCCTCCCTTTTTAGCTCAGAGTTCCTCAAGTATAGAGATAGACAAAATTGTCATGAGTGACACAGTCACCACTGTGTATATCAAAGCTTTCTATCGGCCCAAATACTGGATAAAGATCGCAACCGGCAGTGTACTGAAAGACAACAATGGCAACCTATACCCTGTCCGGAAGGGAATCGGCATTACACTGGACAAAGAGTTCTGGATGCGCGAATCCGGCGAAGCCGAATTCCAATTAACTTTCCCACCCATTCCTCAAAACGTGACTTGCCTGGATTTCTCTGAAGGAGACTTTGAGGGAGCATATAAGATATGGGGCATACAGCTGGACAAGAAAACATTCAGCAAGTTCAAACTGCCTAAAGACGTTACAGTCACCAAAGCAGACCATAAAACGACGCTGCCCGAACCAGTCGTTAAATACGCCAAAGCAATTCTCAAAGGAAGAATCCTTGACTACCAAAAAGGGATGCCCAACAAAGGCAGTCTTTATTTTCAAGATGTAATAAGAGACGAAGCTCAGGAAGGAAAAATCCGCATCCAGGATGACGGAACGTTTTATCATGAGATGAATGTCTTCATGGTCACCCCATGCATGATCAGGTTTCCTTTTGGAGCTGTCAGCTACTTATTAGCACCGGGAGAAACCACTTCGGTCGTTATCAATCTTCGCGAAAATGCCCGCAAGCAGTCACATCTCCGCCAAGCAGAAAAGCCATACGGAAAAGAAATCTATTACGGAGGTTATTTAGCCGGAGTACAGCAAGAGCTGGCTGATCATCCTATGAGTTTCAGTTTCACTGAAGGTAATAGTTATGAAGAATACCAACAACAGATTAAAAAGCTGAATGGTAAAACAGCTGAAGAATATAAAGCTCAAATACTTGCCCGACTCCCTGAGTTCAGAAAACAAATCACACAGTCGAAAGGAAGCCCTGCATATAAGGAGATTATTAATACAGACCTCGAATTGTCTGCCGCACTAAAGATTATCGAAACTGAAAGGAACTTGAAATTAGTTCATATCATGACGAATGGGCTGGAAGGAGAAAAAGCAAATAAATACTATGCCGAGACTAAGATTGATATTCCGCAAGGATATTATGAAAGTCTTCAGGACTTCACGTATATCCTTTCACCTAAAGCCTGTTACAACAGCAGATACCCGATACTGTTTGACATCATACGCCGTATAGGTATAGATGATAAGATTCTTAAGAGTCTGAGCAATCATACAGCTGCCAGTTACTTAATACAAAATCTGAAGGCACAGATGATTGGAGTCTCCATGAGAGATCTCAATCCACTTAACGATAAGCAAAAGGCAGAACTGTCAACGATGCCCGCAGCATACAACGACATGGCTCTGGCTATGAACAACGACCTGCTGAAACAAATAGAAATCAACAAGAAGAAAACAGGATTCACCGTTAATGAGACAGGAGAAGTTTCGAATGAAGATTTATTCCCCTCCATTATCTCCAAATTCCGGGGACATACGCTGTTAGTTGATTTTTGGGCAACATGGTGTGGTCCATGCCGGTCTGCCAACAAACAGATTCTCCCGATGAAAGAAGAACTGAAAGACAAAGACATTATCTACCTTTACATCACAGGTGAAACGTCTCCACTGGGAACCTGGAAAAACATGATTCCTGACATTCACGGAGAACATTTCCGTGTGACGGATGAACAGTGGAGCTATCTGCGTGAGAAGTTCAGTATCCGGGGCGTTCCTACTTACTTTGTTATTGACAAAGAAGGAAACATCACTTATAAACAAACCGGATTCCCCGGAGTGGACACCATGAAAGAACAATTGATGAAAGCATTGGAAAAGTAAGATCATCTAATCAAAGAGTAACAATTAACTAAAAAGCATACAACAAAATGAAACACCAACAACTATCAAGAGCGAACGGAACGAAACGTCCTTTCCTCTTAGCACTAATCGCGTTCAGTCTCGGTTTCTGCCATTATGCGGAAGCTAAAGTGCAACCAACGGAAGCGTTCACTTCAAATGTTGATTCGTTAATCATTAACGATAACAACAAAGATAAAGATGAAACAATCTATGAAGCAGTAGACGAAATGCCTAAGTTTCCCGGAGGCACCCAAGCCTTATTCAAATATCTGGGAGAAAACATTCAATACCCGGAAGAAGTGCAGAAACTTGGTATAGCAGGACGTGTGATTACTCAATTTGTCATCAGCAAAAAAGGAGAAATCACCAGTGTAGCCGTAGTCCGCAGTTTACATCCGGAACTGGATAAACAAGCTATTCAAGCCATCACAGCTATGCCAACCTGGACACCGGGAAAAAAAGATGGAAAAGTGGTCAACGTAAAGTTTACCCTTCCAATTAATTTTCACCCAACCCCTGCAGCTACCACCAAAGCAACAGGAGAACAACAACCTGACAGTACTACCGACAAGGTCTTTATGACTGCACAAAAGATGCCGAGGTTTCCCAAAGAACAAGGAGAACTGGATCAGTATCTGAAACAGCACATTACGTATTGGAAAAACGCAGCCAAACAAAAAGAAGAAGGAAGAGTCATTGTGACTTTCATTGTGAGAAAAGATGGTCAGATAACAGATGCACGAGTGGTACGCAGTGTCTCTCCAACGCTGGATGCAGAAGCTCTCCGCATCATCAGCAATATGCCCAAATGGGAACCGGGAGAAAATAATGGAGTACCTGTTTCCGTGAAATATACTATCCCTATCATGTTTAGACTACGATAAACAACACAAAAGAGGCTGGTTTAAACCAGCCTCTTTTGTGTTTAGAATAAATAGAATAAGAGCACTTATTAATGCATCTCTACAATCTTAGTCGGAGCCATCTCCACATTCCGGCGATCTACCTGACGAACTACGCTGGCAGCCAATGACAAGAAAGCGCGACCGGTTACCGTATCTTCATCCAGCGCCACCGGAGTACCATTGTCCCCACCTTCGCAGATACTTTGTACAATAGGAATCTGACCTAGCAGAGGCACATTCATTTCTTCCGCCAGTTTCTTGGCTCCTTCCTTACCAAAGATATAGTACTTATTCTCCGGCAGTTCGGCAGGCGTAAACCAAGCCATATTCTCAACTAGTCCTAAAATAGGCACATTCACTTTATCATTCGTAAACATATTGATTCCCTTGCGGGCATCCGCCAGCGCTACCGCCTGCGGAGTACTAACAACAATTGCCCCCGTCATTGCCAACGTCTGGACAACAGTCAGATGAATGTCACTTGTGCCGGGAGGAAGGTCAATCAGGAAATAATCAAGATCCCCCCAATCGGCATCGCCAATCAGCTGCTTCAATGCGTTGCTCGCCATACCGCCACGCCAAAGTGTAGCCTGATCCGGATCAACGAAGAAACCGATAGAAAGCAGTTTTACACCGTATTTCTCTACCGGAATAATCAAGTCACGTCCATTGATTTTTTCCGCATACGGACGGGCATCTTCCACCTGGAACATCTTCGGCATGGAAGGACCGAAAATGTCAGCATCAAGCAAACCGACCTTGTAGCCCAACTTAGCCAAAGCCACCGCCAGATTTGCGGATACGGTAGATTTGCCTACCCCTCCCTTACCGGAAGAGATACCGATTATATTCTTTACTTGCGGAAGCAGTTTGCCCACTTCCGGACGGGCTGCCTGCTTGCTTTCCGTTGTAATAGTTACCTGCACATCCGGTGATACATATGTATGGATAGCTGTTTCAGCAGCCTTCAGCATTGATTTCATGAACGGATCGGTCGGTTTTTCAAATATCAATGAAAAGCTAACCGCCATGCCATCAATGCGGAGATTATCGGCGACCATCTCCGCTTCCAGCAAATTCTTTCCCGTACCGGGATAACGCACCGTTGCCAGCGCATCCAATATTAATTTCGGATAAAGAGTCATAATTAGTTCAGAATTGAGAGTGGAAAATTGATAGTTCCACCCAATTACTATTATTACTTGTTACTTATTACTTGTCACTTATTACTTATCATTTGCTCGTTTGCAGTCCGCTCCGCTTGCTACGGTTGTAGCTACGGTACGGATCAAGTTCAATTTCCACATCCGGTTCCTGCAAAACTCCCTCTTGCGGAAGACGGAACTTGATATATTTGATATTTAAACCACGATCGAGCCACTGTTGTTCATAATAAGTCTTAATACTCAGAATATCGTCTACCAAATCCGAATGATACAAATCTTCGGTGATAAACTCGACAGGAAGCTGATTGGCTTCTATCATGTACTTTGTATAAGTGAACATAAAGTTACTGTCGGTTTTCAGATGGATGATTCCATCCGGTTTCAGGAATTTACGGTAGCGCTCCATGAAGTAAGTGGAGGTCAGCCGCTTGGTAGCCTTTTTCATCTGCGGATCGGAGAAGGTCAGCCAGATTTCGCTGACTTCACCTGCTGCAAAAAAACGTTCGATGATTTCGATATTTGTACGCAGGAAAGCGACATTCTTCATTCCTGCCTGCAAGGACTCCGTGGCGCCTGTCCACATTCTGGAGCCTTTGATATCAACTGCTATAAAGTTCTTATCGGGAAACATCCGCCCCAGTCCGACGGTATATTCACCCCGTCCGCAACCCAGTTCGAGCACGATCGGATGATCATTTCCAAAAAACTCCTGATGCCATTTTCCCTTCATGTCAAAAGGCACATTATCCACCGCCGAATAAGGATATTCGAACACATGCGGGTAACTCGCCATATCGGCAAACTTCTCTAATTTATTCTTTCCCATCTCATTACTGATTAGGACGCAAAGGTACTTACTTTTGGCGTAAACTACAAAAATAAATGGAGTACAGATTGCTCCGTACTCCATTCTATAGAATGATATTTATTCGCTTATCAGTTTTCTACAGTTACTTCTACATTGATATTAATACCACCCTGCTGAGCTTTCAAATCTTCATAGAAAGCAGCGTGAGATACTTGCATGTAGGGTTGCAAAACGAAGAATCCGATACCGAAAGTAAAGAGGCAAAGGATAGCCCAACCGATGAAGCTCAAATCAAGCAGGAACAATTTCATCTTGTTGCCTTCCATCATTGCCATACTTCTTTCAATGGCAGCATTGTTACACAATTCAGATTCGTCTTTCAGAATATAGTCCGTCATCGCATAAGAATAATGCTTAATGATACCCGGAATCAGCAACAGCAATGACCACAGGAAAGTATAAACAGCCTGCAGCAGTTTAGTAGTCAAGATACGACTATATTCCTGAAATCCTGTAAACAACACTCCCAGATCAACCTCTTCCGCTCCTCTGAATACAGCCAGCATCAAAATAGCAAAGCCGTATGCAACAGGCAGTCCGACCAACAAAGACCCGATCCATCCAATAAAAGGAATGGAAGACAAACCACCGGCGATAGCCGAATAAATAAGAGCAGCAACGGCCGCCATAGGCCACTTTCCACGAAGGGCTTCACGTGCTTGAGCACGCAACTCTGAATTTTGTTTCAACATAGTAATTACGCAATTAAAAGAGATTATACTTAAAGATCAATTATTCCACAATCGTCACCCAACCATGTGTATCCGGTTCGTCACCGTACTGAATACCACGCAACTTATTATACAGTTTCGTGCAGACCGGTCCCGGCTTGCCGTCTTTAGAGATAACATATGACTTTCCGTTCTCCAGGTCATCAATACGCTGAATCGGGCTGATTACCGCAGCCGTACCGCAAGCGCCCGCTTCTTCAAACGTTTCCAGTTCTTCTTCCGGTATCGGACGGCGTTCTACCTTGATGCCCATATCTTCTGCCAACTGCATCAGACTCTTGTTGGTGATCGAAGGCAGGATAGAAGATGATTTCGGAGTAATATACGTATTATCTTTAATTCCGAAGAAGTTGGCTGCGCCACACTCGTCGATATATTTCTTTTCTTTTGCATCCAGATAGAACTCGCAGGAATAGCCCAGATCGTGCGCTTTCTTGTTGGCACGCAGACTGGCCGCATAGTTACCGCCTACCTTGTAGATACCCGTTCCATGAGGAGCGGCACGGTCGAACTCGCGGATAATCACATACGGATTGGTAGAGAAACCACCTTTGAAGTAAGGCCCTACCGGAGTTACAAATACCACGAACATATATTCTTCGGCAGGATGTACGCCTACCTGGGCACTTGTTCCGATCAGTAACGGACGAATGTATAGAGAAGCACCGGTTTCATAAGGCGGAATGAAACGTTCGTTCAGCTTTACAACTTTCAGAATCGCTTCCTTGAAACGTTTGGTCGGCAGTTCGGCCATCAGAATGCCCTGACAAGTAGATTGCAGACGTGCCGCATTTTCTTCCAGACGGAAGATACGTACTTTACCGTCTTTGCCGCGGAAAGCCTTCAAACCTTCAAAAGCTTCCTGACCATAGTGCAGACAAGTAGCTGCCATGTGCAGATTGAGATGTTCATCACTGCTGACTTCCAGTTCGCCCCATGCGCCGTTACGGAAATTGATTCTCACATTGTAATCTGTCTTCATGTATCCGAACGACAGATTCGCCCAGTCTATTTCTTTCATATCGTTATGTATTAGTTTATTTTACGCTTTGATTCGCAAAAATAACTTTTATTATTCAGACTGCCGCCTTTCTTGCAACAATTTTTCGACTTCCCGATCCGCTTTTGTCAGTTTCTCGGTGCAAAAGGCAATAATTTCATTGGCTTCTTTTATTTTTTCGCTCAAAGTGTCGATATCCAGTTCGTTGTTGTCTATCTGACGGACTATCTTCTCAAGACGCTCCATTGCCTGAGAGTATGTTTCTTTTTTAGCTGCCATATTTATTGTATTTAAGATGAATAATAATGCTCATCGAGCCGGACTTCGGAAGTGAAACTTCCCTTAGCCAGACGGGTCACTAACTGGTCTCCGGGGTTCAGCGAAGCGGCATCCGTGACCGCTTTTCCGTCTTTCAGCGTGATGCTATATCCACGACTCAGCAGTTTGTCGGGAGAAGCATCCGCCACACGTTGCCGCAAAAGTTCCAGCTGGTGACGATGACGGGACAACAGGGTCTGAGTGGCTTGCGCCAAGTCTTTTCCGGCTGCCAGCAAGGCAAAGCGGGCATCTGTAAGTTTTCGGTGAACAAGGTTCGGGATGCGGGTCTGAATCATTTCCAGCCTCCGTCCTTCCTGTTCGAGCAGGGCATACGCCCCTTGTTGCAGACGGGCGGATAACTCTTCCAGATGATCTGCCGATTCGGTGATCCGGTGAATCAGAAGTTCGGCAGCAGCCGTCGGAGTCTTCACCCGGGTATGTGCCACAGAGTCGAGCACCGTATCGTCCCGCTCGTGACCGATACCGGTGATGACGGGCAACGGGAACTGGGCACAAGCGGCCGCCAAGAGGTACGTATCAAAACCGGATAAATCCGAAGTCGCCCCTCCGCCTCGTATGATAACCACTACATCAAACTCGTTCACCCGGTCATTGATGCGATCCAATGCAGCCAATACGGACTCTTCCACCTGATTGCCCTGCATCAACGCCGGAAACAGTTCGGTATAGAAAAAGAATCCGCCAGAATTGTGCTGCAACTGATGACAGAAATCTCCGTATCCGGCTGCGGTGGCAGAGGAAATGACCGCTATACGTTGAGGAAGAACCGGCATTTCCAATTCTTTATTCAAAGTCAGTACTCCTTCTTCTTCGAGTTGCATGAGTATCTCACGACGACGGCGGGCCATATCGCCCAGCGTATAGGCAGGGTCGATATCGAGAACAGTCAGACTGTAACCGTAGAGTTCGTGAAACTGGACTGTTACCTTCACCAGGACTTTGATGCCGGAAGTAAATAACTGTCCGGTAGTTTCCTCAAAGTAAGGTTTCAGCAAGCGGTAGATATTACTCCAGATCATACCCCGTGCCTTGGCTACGAGATTGTTGCTGCGCGGGTCTTTCTGCACAAACTCCAGATAGCAGTGTCCGGTAGTGTTGGAACGGACATCGCTCAGTTCTGCCTGTATCCAATATTCATCGGGCAGGCATTGCTCCAGACTTCGCCGGACAAGCGCGTTTAGCTCTAGTAGGGAAAGAGAATCCATAGGCATAATTAACGATAAATGAATGACACATTTCTATAATGAGATGCGAATTTGATATAGCCTAACAACGAAGAATAGCGGACCGTTCGTTATTCTTTGCTCATTTGGTATGCTTTCCAGAGATCCGGAATGCCATAACCGTAGATGTTGTCCGGAAAATCGGATCTGTCGCCTACGCTGCGCACCAGTTCGATCACTTCTTTGGCGGTCAACCTCGGGCAGGCCTGCCACAGGCAAGCTACCATTCCGCACATGATAGGAGAAGAGAAAGAGGTTCCGTTGGCCAGACGAAGATTACCGTCTGTGCCCACTATATCCGCCTTGAGGCCGACTGCTACGACATCCGGTTTCACACGTCCGTCGGCAGTATTGCCGACAGAAGAGAACGGGGCCAGTAACTTCTTCTTATCAATAGCACCCACAGTCAGTACATTCTCGGCATCGCCCGGAGGAGTGATTTTCTTCCATGAGCCGCTGCCAGAGTTACCGGCACTGCAAACGAGGACCATACCCTTATCTGCCGCCTTCGAAGCCTCCCTTGACATCAGTGCATAGTGTCCGTTCAGGTCACGGTAACGATAGTTCTTGGTCGGGTCGTCAAAGGTATAATAACCCAGTGAGGTATTCACAACATCCACGCCCACACTATCGGCAAATTCGATGGCTGCCGCCCAGTAATCCTGCTCTACCAAATGCTCGGAAGCCTCATCCTCACTGCGAAGCAACCAGTAGGAGGCTTCCGGTGCGGTGCCGACCATGACATTCGGCTGATTCATTGCCATACAAGACAGTACTGACATACCGTGGTTGCTTTCGGCATAGATGTCCGCTTCGGGGTTCACAAAGTCGCGTGTCCCGAGTATGCGGATATTCTTCATCGCTTCGATTCTGTCCGCATTATGAAATCCGGCGTCGATAACGGCAATCGTCATGCCCTGTCCCTTGAATCCGGCATCGTGGAGAAGGTTGGCTCGGCTCATTTCAATCTGAGTGATAGCGGGCCCATACAGGCTGTCCGAACGCTGCGGATCATTGATCAGCGAATCTCTTTTGGTAACTGCCGACACTTTTCCCTGCCACACTTTCTCGGTGGAACGGACAAAAGGCAGTTTGGCTATTTCATCGATCAGCATACTGTCATTGCAGGAGACTGTAACGAAATTATCCCATTTTCCGGTGACAAGCACATGGACGCCTTTCTTTCGTATGGCATCTACATACTTCTTGCATACCGGCAAGTCGGTAGAGTCGATAGCCAGCTTCTGTCTCAACCTGCGGTCGATGGATTTTCTGGAAAGGAACTCCTCCGGTTGCTGGATGGAATAAGTGGTTGCAGCCTTATCTGTGAGGCTGATCCGATATTTCAAGGTATCGGTAGAGGTAAATTGAGCAGATGCTCCCACCGCTGTAGTCAGGATCAATGCCGCTAATACTAATCTTTTCATCTGAATCTCTCTATTTATTTTATTCTACAATTTGTCTTTATTCTCTATGATCACCAGTCCGATCCCCCGCTGCGAAGCGATAAACGCACCGCCAAGTACCCGCCGTCCATCGTAGAACACGGCAGACTGACCGGGGGCAACAGCCGAAGCCGTCTCAAGGAAACGCACCAACAAGCGTCCGTCTTCGAGGCGTTTCACCCGACAAGGTATCGGGCGGCTGCGGTAACGGATTCTCACCGCAAGATTCTCACAAGAGAACAATTCTTGCTCATCTACTATCCGGTCTTGTTCCGCCAGCATATATTCCGTCTGCAGTTGTTCGGCATCTCCCAGCATCACTGTATTCTTCTGCGAATTGATTTTCAGCACATAAGCGGGCTTTCCCAAGGCTATCTCCAGTCCTTTCCGCTGACCGATGGTATAATAAGGTGCTCCCTTATGCTGTCCCAACTTCACTCCTTCGGAGTTGACAAACCATCCCGGACCGATCTCCGTATCGAGTTCCGGACATTGCTCGCGCAGAAAGTCACGGTAATCTCCCTGAATGAAACAGACTTCCATGCTTTCGCCTTCCTTAGACTTAGCTTCATATCCTTTCTCCGCCAAGTACTCACGCACCTTTATTTTCGTATAGTCGCCCAACGGGAAGATACACCGCTTCAGTATATCCTGCCCCAGCCGCCATAGGAAGTAGGACTGATCTTTTTTATCATCATCTCCCGCTACAATATAGATGTGCCCGCTCCGCTCTTCCAGCCGGGAGTAATGTCCGGTCGCAATGTAGGCGCAGTCCAGCTTGTCGGCCCATTCCGCCAGTACACGGAATTTAAATAAGGGGTTGCACATCACGCACGGATTCGGGGTACGTCCTTGCTTGTACTCATCGATAAAGTTCTTCACGATGGTCTCCTTAAAAGGTATACGCTCGTCAGCCACATAATGTTCAATTCCCATTCGTGCAGCCAGTTCGCGGGCATCCTGAGGCTCGTCTCCCCAAACACGCATCGTGACTCCTACTATTTCATATCCCTGCTCTTGTAGCATCAGACAGGTAGCGGTACTGTCTATACCGCCACTCATGCCAACCAATACTCTTTTATTTCGTTCTTTCATCCGAATTTCCAATCATTAGAAGAATACAAAAGTACAAGATTATAGTCAGACAGCCATAAAAAAGGAAATGAAAAGTTTGTGTCCCCTAATGAATGAACAGGCAACAGCCCCATTGCCATCATCAGACAATCATTTCCTACTGTCTCTTTAATTATTCAAAACGGTTTAAAAATGATTCAAGATACTACTGACTATCATTCGGCGCAAATCCGTATGATTTGTAATCAGATGTATGAAAGAAGCATGGAGGACTTGACAAACCGCTTTTAATGTTGTATCTTTGTAAGTGAAAACCGGAAGTAAATTCGATAACATTGA
>OKHY01000444.1_pt1 | contig 12512 bp, 10 predicted proteins | sample 1611821 | NCBI WGS metagenome assembly OKHY01 (sample SAMN04436773, study PRJEB24849) | human gut metagenome | biome: human gut; feature: NICU; material: stool | host: Homo sapiens | place: USA: Saint Louis, MO | collected 2011-04-29
TATCTTGTGTCCTTCTAAAAAAATTTTTAGTTGTTAATCATGAAACTAGAAGAAGAAAAAGATGCAATTTATACACAAATGAAATAATACTCGAAGAAAGGAGGAGACTTAGTAAAGATTATTATGAGCTAAAAGCCAAACCTTTTTGCATTAGATAATGCTACTCAACTTAACTAATGAGAATGTACTCCTAAAACTACTTTGTTTACGCATGAAAGAATTACAAGCGAAGTGGTTAGGCAATTCAAAACTGGGCTATGATGCTTAATAGCTAATACTCAACAAGACTTCCCCTCTAGAATTGAAAAGTATGCGATTTACCTTCTGTAACTACGACAGATCTATATTCAACTACAGGTCCAATCAAAATTTATCTGATATTTAAACAAAAAGTCATCTAAAGTAGAAAAGAGAAATCCTACCTTAGATGATCTTTTATTATCATTCTATCAACTCTATTTGACAAATAGTCAGCTTTTTATTGATAAAATTTATACACCTATCCTTTCTTAAAGAAGAATACAAACAAACTTAATTCGTATTATTTTTTCTTTTTTTTATTCCTAATAATCCTATACTACTTAAGAATAATAAACCTCCATAAATGGTTAAAATAGAATCAGATTTTTCACCAGTTTTAGGAAACTGTGAGTAATCATTTGTAGTCGAAAATAAATTTTCAAACGGCATAAATGAAGACTGTTTTATTTCTAACAAGCCATCCACTGCCGCTTTTTCCTCTGGAGTCACTAAACCGTCGGTTTCCACTTCGGCTTTCTTATCTGCTCCAGCTTTGCCTGCGTCTTCTGCTGCTTTTACTGCGTCTGCCGCTCGAGTATCATGCAGGATCGTTAATGGAACTTCCACCATAACCTTTTCGTCACCATTACTAATTGTAACTGGAATCTTTACTTCCCGACTATTTTCTCCATCAATCCAGTCATTGATAAGTGGAGTACCAATTAGATTACCTGTTTCATTTATAGATAACCCAAAGAGCCCTTTTGGAAGTTCTCCAGTTACAATTACAGACCCTGATTTATTGGACTGTACTACATTATTTAGAACAATACTTTTACCTTCTTCAATAGGACCTTGTGGAGCATGTACTTCTCCAGCTAGGTTAGGTTCTTTTTCCCATTGAGCAAATACCGTTATATCTTCATTAAAACTAGAACCATCATTGACAGTTTGTCCTACTCCAAGTTTATCAGTATTCCATCCAATAAATTTATAGCCTTTTCGTTCTGGAGTAAAATAACTATTTAAAAGCCTTGAACCTTTTTCTAATTCTACTACTTGAGTAACTGGTTGACGGTCAAAGTCAGGATCAGTTTGATTATAATTAAAGTCAAAAGAGACTGTTACTTGTGCGCCCTGAACAATTACTTCTTCAGATACCTCTGGATTATCATAACCAACTTGAACAACATTTCTTTGTCGATCAATTTCTCTTTGTACTTCATTAGTAATAATTTTAACAACGAGTCTATCTCCCTTGCTTAATTTACCACTCAATCCAGTAAATTCAAAAGTCCCTTTTCTATCTTCAGAAGAACTAATTTCAGAAATCAGATTTTCTCCGTTATCAGTAACCTTTATTAATTGAACAGTTCTAGGGTAGACATTTTCAGTATCATTCCTATTCTTCCACTTATCGTATCAGTATCGGTTGTTACTATTTTTATTTTTTCTCCATTTTTATCAAACCAATCGTACGGACTCACCAAAGGATCAGTATCATTAAAAATTTCAAATCCGTCACTTTTTCCATCACCATCAGAATCAGCATTTGTGTAGTTGGTTCCAATTCCCATGTTTGCTTCGTATCTATCAAGTATCCCATCTTTATCCGTATCAATTAATTTAACGAAAGTTGCCGCATGAGTATTATTTAATATCAAGCCATCATCATTTGATGAACCATTTAACGTAGTTGAAAGATATCTGTTTACTTCTTCAGCAGCATTAAGAACTGGATTATATTTGTTTTTGTCCCAAAGCCACATTTTAGAAACCAAACTACGTGCTTTATTAATATTTTCTGTGGTTGGATTTTTTACTGCAAATTCAACCATCTCTTTAGGATCCACTATAGAAGTATTGTCTCCAGAATTAATAGTTATAGGTTCCTGTGGATTACTATCTCTTTTTTCAATCCATTTCGTTAATTCCTGTTTAAATGTATCGAATGAGGAATCTATTTTACGGATAGCTTCTGTAGCTTCTCCTTTTACTAGCTTAAAGGTTGTATTATCTCTAATAGATACATCAAGTTTTAATAATTCTTGTTTGAAATCAATGAGATCGCCCAGATTTTTTTTCGCTATTAATCCTAAACTGATTGTAATCTCTTGGCGGTTAAGTAATCACTAACGAACCATCAGGAAGTTTTTCGAACTCATAATTTTTATTGTCAATCTTTATCGTATCAACTAAATCACTTAATTCTTTCCCTGTATTAATATGCAAGTTATAAGGACTACGTTTCCCTATCGTTAAGCCATAATTACCAGTATTTACTCCATAATTAATATTAATAGTATTATTGGTATAGTTAAAATTAGAACTAATTTTAGGACCATTATTATTGACAATATCTTCATCTTTGAAAAAGGTATCTTTACTTAATATTAATTTATTGTTTTGAAGTAAAATATTTAGATCAAAATCAGAAATTAGATCATTTTTTACTCCCTCTTTTTTCTCTTTAAATCTAGCCCAAACTTGGAAAGGTATTTCACTATTGAGAACTTCTTGAGGAGTATCATCTTTAAAATAAATATCTATTGTTCCGTTAGTACGACCCACTAAAGCAGCACGAACCAATCCTCCTCTTTTATCTGTACTAAGAATACCAGAAGACCAAATATTGGTTTTATTGGGCAATTCATACGGATTTTTAGAAATAATTGTTTTACCATCTAGAACTATTTTTTCAACATATGGTGCAAATTTTTCATCAATTGAATAGTACATTGTTCCGCCTGCAAGATCAAAGTACGCTTCAGATGCTAAATTCCCCTCCATATCAACTGTATAATGTTTCTTTCCATCATCAGTAGTAACTAAACCTCGATTATATATACCAAACCCATATGGAGTATACGCATCTCGTTGATTACCTACTATTTCTTTATTTTCTACTACATTTACAGAGCTCTCTATACTTTTCGCTCCATCTTTTTCCGCAACGAAAGAGTAGTTATCACTTTTGATAGCTTGTGATTCTAGAGGATATTCAAAATTTCCATCATCGTCTGCTTTAATAGACCCCAGTTCAATACCATTTTTATAAATTTTTATCGTTACTCCTGGTTCAGACTTTCCTTTAATAGTACTATCATTTTCGTAAATCTCTTTTGTGACTGGCATTTGAATACTCAAACTTGGAACAGGAGATTCATTATCTCTTTTAGATCTTCTTATTTTATCACTATCATTAAATGATTCAGTTCCAGCATTCAATACAGAGATATTGTCATTCCTTTTAGCTATTTCAGTTTTATCAGCCTCTTTCATTATTTCCTTAGTAGTTTCCACTGAGTTTTCTACTAAGTCCCTATTATCACTTTTACTATTATTATCGACATTCTCTGTTTCCGAAGGAATTGATTTGATAATACTATCACTTTCATTTAATACTTTTTCATCATTAACTGTAGATAGCGCATCATTTTCTGCCTTGGTAGTTATTGAATTAGTATTCTCTTGTGAATCATCCAGATTTAATGTTTTAACAGCTGATTCTTCAGATTTTTTTATAGAATCAGAAGTTTCTACTTGTTTTACTGATTCAGATCCTGATACATCTTTATGAAGATCCTGTTCGACTTCACTTGTCTTTGAATTTTTTTGATTTGAACTTTCTATTGCTTCTTCAGCCAGTATAGTTCCTGAACTTGTAGTTGTTTCTTTACTATTTTCACCGTTACTAATTTTAGTTCCATCAATTTCATGAATCATTTTATACTCAGCTGATTTGGTAGAAGAATCATTTTCTCCAATAATTGTACTACCAGAATCTTGTATATCCTGATTTATACTATTATGCACTTCATCAGCGTAAGCTAATGTTGTCCCACCAAACGCAATACTTCCGAAAATAATACATCCGATAATTACTGATGCTGCACCACCGCCACCGTGTTTCTTCTTAATAGCAAATTTCAAATTCCTTTCTTTACCAGTAAAAAACATTTTTTCTCCTCCTTAAAATTCCAAAACTATTTAAGTAACAAAACAATAAAATGAACGAACATTTTATTCAATCTATAAAAAATAATTATCCATTACAGATAATTTATACTATTAATATGATAAAACATTTAATTTCTAATTTCAACATGAACGTTCGTTTTTTATTTTAATTCTTTACACAGATCACTTGAATCTCTATAGGCTGCGTGTTGTGTCTCAAATACTTTTGCTTTTTCCAGATAGAACTTTAACTAATAAGGATTAGCATTCTTGATACTCTTTATCCATTTGTTTTGCTTAACTTTTTTTCTGAGAGAGAAACTACAAATATAACTTCTTCACGTACCTAGCAATTTAATAACAGTCAGTCTACTAACCGTTCATCATTCATACCAAAATATTGATGCAATGGTTTTTGTTTTCCTGACAATAGTTGATCGATCGTCACAAATTCGTATCCTTCATTTTTTAACATAGTGATCAATCCTGATACAGCTTTGACTGATTCATGATGGATATCGTGGATTAAGATGATTGCGCCATTAAAGACATTCTGTTTGACAACATTATTGATTGCTTCAGGATTTCTTGTTTTCCAATCTAGCGAATCAATATTCCATTGAATAATTGGCATGCCAATTGTTTCAGCACTTTTTTTATCAATAGCGCCATAAGGAGGACGGATATTGCGAGGCAAGACGCCCGTAGCCTTAAAAATTGCTTTATTAGCTTTATTCATTTCACTTTGTAATTCATCTGTCGAAAGTGTATTCAACTGTGGATGAGAATACGAGTGACATGCTACCTCATGACCCTCGTCGTGGACTTGTTTTGCAACATCTGGGTTTTGATCCACCATCTGTCCTAACATGAAAAAAGTAGCCTTCACGTTGTTTGTTTTTAGTATATTCAACAAATCAAGTGTTGAGCTATTATTGGGTCCATCATCAAAAGTAAGAGCGACATACTTTTTATTTTCATCTAATGCAGGTAACGCATCTTTTATACTTTCTTGCGAAACCAGATCTGTATCAATAAAAGGCGCAATGTCTCTGTATTTTAGAATAACTTTAGTAGTTCCAGTTGTGTTCTTTGGTAGGTCGATGGTCAATTCATCAGGTGTATAAGTCATTTTACTCTCGTAAGAAATTCTATCCATCGTTAATACAGCATCAATTATTTTTTTAGGCTCTTTGGCGTGATCAAGAATGGATTGCTGAATCACCTGTTGAATACCTAAGAGACTTCCTTCATCCGGAATCAAATCCTTATTTGTGATTTCTTTACCAGTTTTTTCGGAAACATAAATGGCTTTCTCAGAAATACTGTCTGGCTTTTTAAAATTTTCCTTACTGCGATCCCAGATAAAACTATCTGCTTCAATTCTATACTGACCAATTTTAGAAGATATTGCTGTTGCTTTTATTCTGGCAACTGTAAGCACTTCTTTTTCACGATGCTTCTTTTGTTGCTTTTGAGCAAGCTCGTCTAAGAGCTGGTTTGCATTTTTAAAAGGAACAGTACTTTCATAAACTGGACGGTAAATAAGGCACTTATTTTCTCCGTCATTTATAGTATCTATTTTCGTTGAAATTCCACTTTGGTCTTGCTCTTCTTGGATTGAAGCCATGAGATTTTTTACAGCAGTTTCATATTTGGCTTGAGCTTCTACTTCTTGCTGTTTTAATGTATAAACAATATAGCCGCCAGTAGCGACAATTACTAGAATAAGTGCGGTAAACAATGCGAATATATACTTGCTATAATTAGATTTTTTCTTCGGTATTTTTGGTTGTTTGTTTTCGTTTCCGGTTTTGGGCTTTACAGCTTCATTCAATTGATTTGCATTTTCACAGATATCAGGTTCTTGTTTGTGACGTTGACTACGACGTGCATAGATATTTTTATCAGACATATGACTTTATCCTTCCTTTTATCATCATAAAGTAAAATGAAACAGCGCAATTGTAATAAAAAATAATTTATAGATAATTTTTACAAGAAAGTTTTCTCTATTATTCTTTTTCTTTTGGCGTAGTAATTATCGCTAATTCCTCACCATTTTAGATATTGTGGCTACTTAATGTTAAACTCAATTTTGATATCATTAGAATCACTAGTTTTGATTTTAGTTTTTGGAATTGTACCCTTCGATAGGTTAATCACTATGGTTGCAGTCTTTGAATCACCAATAATGGTCTAGGATTAAAAATATAAACTATTATCCAATCTTGTTCTATTTGATTAAATATACTACTTTAATACCTTTAATTTGTGATCAATTCCAACTTCACCAAACTCATTTACAATTATAATAATTTCTTCCCTGGGATGGGGTGAGACTTGCAAGGCTTGATTGATCAGCGTTGTTTTTCCAGCCCCTAAAAACCCAGAAACGATTGTAACTGGTATGCCCATTTTGTCTCCTTTTTACCACTTGCCTATTTCACTTCTTTGAAAATTGCCCGTCTGCGCAATTTTGGAGAATACTTTTTTAATTCTATCCGTTCAGGGTTATTCCGTTTATTTTTGCTAGTGAGATACAGACGTTCTCCAGTTTCGACACATTCTAAAATAATATTTTGACGCATAAATTTTCCTCCTTCAATACTTATCGATCTTCAAGATACGCTTGAATCTGTTGTGCATCTTCAAAAGTTAACTCGCCAGATTCCAATTGTGAAGCTAAATTTTCTTTCATATCAACAGGTATCTCCCAATAACCATCGATACATTGAAATAACTCCTCGTCATACTCTTCAAAAATTGGATAGATTCTTAAAAAATCATCAAATGATAACCCTTGGTCCTCGTAATAGTCTTTGACTAATCCATTTTCAATTGCCTGTTGGGTCGGTAAACCCGTTTCAGTAATAATTCCTCTCTCTACCATCGAACGATAAAAAGTACTTTTATCTAGCGATTGTTGGGTCGTTTCAAGATAATACTTTAATCCTTCTTCAACTAAAGGTGGGTAAATAATTTCCATTTGGGTTCCCTCCTAAAAGTTATATATTAAACTATTTTGAAGCTCCTTTAATTACTTTCTTTCCATTATAGTAACCTTTTAAAGATACATGATGGCTACGTCTATAATCACCATTCGCTTCGTCAAATGAAATTTCTGGTTTTACTACAGTTTGATGAGTTCTTCTTAACCGTTTCTTCGCCTTAGATGTTTTTCTTGCTGGCACTGCCATGATATTTCCTCCTCTTACCAACTTGCTTTTTTTACTCCAGGAATCAACCCTTGATGGGCAAGTTCTCTAAACTTAATACGGGACATACCGAACTTTCGCATATACCCTCTTGGACGACCATCCGTCTGATCACGAAGCCTCAGACGATTCGGATTTGAATCTCTTGGCAATTTAGCGAGAGCGGTGCGATCTCCTGCGGCTTTTAATTCCTGACGTTTATCTGCATACTTTTCAATCATCGCCATTTGTTTCTTTGCTTTAGCAATTTTCGACTTTTTTGCCATATACCTTTATACTCCTTTTATTTTGATTTAGACATCTCAAATCGTAAACGTTACGTTTTGACGCTGATACTTTACCAACAAGAGTTGCTCTTGTCAACAATAAATAACATGAAATAAAACTCATATGAATAGATAACTATTTGAAAACGAATTTATCGGTACATAGAGATAATCAAATCATTTAAAAGAATATGCAGTTTAAGCTCTGAAAAATAAGAATTCACTTTTATTAGTCCAATCAAACACAAATACCGTTTTAAGTAGCTTTTCCTCTACTTAAAACGGCAATATGAAAGAAACTATAACTTTTTATTCAACCTTTTATGTTTAACTGGTTTATCGCCAATTTTTTAAAACTTTGATTATTCCTTATATTATAAGAATAGACATTAAGTGAACTAATTCAATCATACTGATTCTTTCGTGTATTCAAAATTAGATGCTGTTTAATAAAATTATTCTTTTTGAAAAAGAATTATAACTATATCCCAAAAATTGTAGGTTAATTTAAAGCCTATTTCATCATCGTGATTGAGCTTCTTTTTCATAGACGAATTTCTCAGATAGTTTAGTTTTCTTTATGAGATTTTTGTATATTTCTGACCTTCGATACAACTCACTATGAGTACCTTGATCAACTACTTTTCCTTGATCCATCACTACAATTTTATTTACCTTTTCAATAGACTTCAAGCGATGCGATATAATTAGTACTGTCTTATCTTGTATTAAACGATTTAAACTTTCCTGAATACGTTTTTCATTTTCCGCATCTAAACTGGCAGTAATTTCATCTAAAATTAAAATTGGCGCATTTTTCAAAAAAGCCCGTGCTATGGATAAGCGTTGTCGCTCTCCTCCAGAAAGTGAACTTCCGTTTTCTCCGACCAATGTATGATAACCGTCAGGTAGTTTTTCAATAAAGTCTTCGCAGTTAGCTAAACGAGCTGCTTTTTTCACTTCCTCATCTGACGCTTGACTATTTCCAATACGTATATTTTCCAAAATACTTGTATTAAACAAAGTTACCTCTTGAAAAACAATAGCGATTTTGCTAAACAAAGAAGCTGGAGATACACGTTTAATATCATACCCATCAATTAAAATACAGCCTTCATCATAATCATACAGTCTAGACACTAATTTCAAGATACTAGTTTTCCCGGAACCACTAGCACCTACTAACGCAGTCACTTCTCCTTGTTTAGCCGTAAAAGAGATATGATCTAAAATTGGGGTATTGTTATCATATGAGAAAGAGACATCTCGCAACTCAACGTCAAAAGATTTCAGAGGACTATCTGATCCCTCTTGGATACTGGTTTCCTTCATAGCTCTAATTCGCTGTATTTTAGGAGCTAAATAAAATATTTCAAGCACTGCTTCTTTCATAGAATCGAAGGAATCCTTTATTTTTATTGCGGCTAGTAAGTAACCAACGACGTAGAGTATAGTCACTTCACCCGTTAACAGTAAGTGAACACCTACTAGAATGACTACTGCTAAACTAACATATGAGAAAATAGAGGATAAGGCCATGACTGAAAAAGTACTTAATTCTACCTTTAAATGAATCCTTTCACTCTCTTCCATTTTTTTGAAAAGTCTGTCTTGAACTTTTTTAGATAGATTAAAGCTATTAATCTCTTGCTGCAGTTCAATAGTTTCTTGAAATTCTTCCGAGTTTTCTCTCAAAGTATCGTAATATTTAGTATTGGCTTTCGTTTGGGATTTCTTTGATAACAAGATTAAGACAAAACTAAATAACGTTGGCAAAATAACAGCTAATCCCATTTTGACATTACCAACCAAAAGCATCACTGAAATAAAAGGGAAAAACAGAGCCATACCGCCGGATTTAGGTATTGCATGACTCATCGCATGCTCAATACCTTCAACGTCAGACATGATAGTTTGAGATAAATCTGATAAATTATGTTTTGAAAAATAGGATAATGGTAAATTTGACAAATCGTCTGCAATTTGCACTCTTAAATGCGCACTTTCTTTATAAGTACTATTATATAAGTTTTCATACTCCCTATCTAACAACCAATACATGAAAAGCAAAGTAACAAACGATACTGCAAAATAAAGCCAACGGGGCTTTGCATTTTCTAAAACTAATTCGTCTATCAGCATCATTATAATGAATGCTGGTACCATATTAATGCAGTATACAAAAAAACTAGAAATAGAAGCTTTAGTTAAAGCTTCTGCGCCCTGATCAGTTAAAGCAAATTTTTTTTTATAAAAATTTTTCATTGTCAAGCCTCCAATCATTTGCATTCTCATAATTAGTGACCAATTGTTTATACACTCGATGTTTAGCCATTAATTCATTATGATTTCCACGTTCTACTATTTTTCCTTCTGACAAGACAAGAATTTCATCTACAGATTTAATGCTGGATAATCGATGAGCTATCATAATAACTGTTTTTTCTTTCATCAAATATTGAAAAGCCTTTTGTAGTTCATACTCATTATCTGGATCAATAGATGCACTAGCTTCATCCATAATAACAATCTTTGCATCTTTTAAAATTGCTCTGGCAATAGCTATACGTTGTTTTTCTCCTCCTGACAGATAAACTCCTTTACTACCAATTAAGGTATGCTCTCTTTCGGGAAATTTTTTTAAAATCGATTCGCAACCGGCTAATCTTAGCGCGTCAAATACTTTACTTGCTGGCGCTTGAGGATTTGCTATAGAAACGTTATCGTAAATACTCTGATTGAATAGTTTCGTATCTTGAAAGACAAAAGCAATTGTGTTAATAATTGTGTCTTTTGAATAGTGATTTAAAGGCTTACCACCAATTTTAATCTGTCCCTTATCCACATTGTAGAAACCTGAAATTAGTTTAGCTATCGTACTCTTTCCGCTTCCTGATTTTCCTACTAATGCATAAATTCTTTTTTGTTCTAAAACTAAGTTGAAATTTTCTAAAACACACTCTTCTTTGTATGAAAAGCTGACATTTTCAAATGCAATGTCACAATTTTTAATCTGTGTCTCGTTCCCATATTTTAGTTGGTCTTGCTTCATTTCTAAATAAAGGGAGTCTAGTGTTTCGACTGCATATCTTGCTTCAAACAAGTGCATACTTACATACATTATTCTCATGAAAGAAACAAAAATAATTCCACTTAAAAAAAACAACATCAACAAGTCAACAGCTAATATCTTGGGAGTGGTAAGAGAAGTTATAAAAAAGGTTATAGGAACTATCAAAATGCAAACTATGCCAAAAAATAGCCATTGAAAAAGAACAAAAGGTGTTTTCCCACTCAAAGAATACTTATATGCAAACTTAGCATAATCGTTAATTGCTTTATTCAAGGCTTTAAATGATGTTACTTTAGCACCAAATATCTTTATAACTTGAATTCCGCGGATATATTCTACCGTTTCAGAGCTTAACACATCTAACGATTCTTGATATTTTTGAATAAAATTTGTATTCCCTGTCATTTTCTTTAACAAGAATACACCAATTACTAACATGGCGATTAGAACCAATCCAATTTTAAAGTTAATGAAAAAGCCTAAGGCAACTGATAAAACAGGTGTTACTATGGCTTGAGCACTATCTGGAATCAAGTGAGCAATTGCCATATGTGTTTTAGCCGCGTTGTCATCAATTGTCTTTCGAATATATCCCGAAGAATTTAAATCAAAAAAACGAAAACTTGCTTTTGTTAAACCGCTAATTCCCTTTTTTCTCAAATTAGTCTCTAAGCGAAACCCAAGGATATGAGAAAATAAGCCAGAAAAAATATAAAATAAAGCTCCTAAAGTTAACCAAGCAACAGTTTGAACCGCATAACTCTTAGCTAAATATTCATCTCCTACAATAATTAGAGACTGAAGAAATTTGTAAATACTGTAATATCCATAGACTGTTAATACGACAGAAAAATCAGAAAATAAAGTGGCTAACCATCCGTAGTATTTCATTTTAGGGACATAACTAAATAATTTTTTGTATACTTTCATTTTTTCCTCCCCCGCATTCAATTTCTTCTCTTATTCGTTTACAACTGTTAATGCTTTCCGTAATGGCGTAAATTAGAGATGTACAAACAGATAGAAGGTAAACTACGTTCTATTTTTTGTATTTTTTTAAGACTTTTCTTCCAATCAATACACCAATCATAGATAAACTTGCTACAACTAACACTGAAATAATTCCCCATATACCCACCGCGTAGTGGATCATTGCATCCATTGTTGCAGCAGATTGTCCTCTATCTATCCAGTCTTGACGAAAACGATCTGTAAAGAACCATATGGGAATCCACTGTCCGGCAGCACTGCCTAGTTGCATTAGAACCCAAGACACAACTTGAGGAATTGCTCGATCATATCCAAATACATATAGAATAATATCAGCTAAGATCGCCATACTAATCGAACTGATAAACCAAGGTAAGTACGCCCCGCCCATTAACGTAAAAAATAACAATAAAACAATTGTGTAAATAGTAAAAATTCCTTTTCTAGGGTAGTTATAGCTAATATAAACAAATATGATTCCAGATAATAATCCAAAAATCCCTGGGGATATGCTGTGACCAAACGCCCCACCAATACTACTAACCATTATTGAAAAAAAGTAAATTACTAGGGAAATAACTGTAGCTAAACCAATAAAAATATAATCTTTTGTTTTCATATATATTTTCCTCAATTCTATTTCGTTATGTCATTAAAAATCTGTTCTATCAAAGTTGAATCTTCTACTCTAAGTTTTATATCTTTTTTTATTCCACCATTTTTTAAATAAATAATTCTATTGCATATTTTATAAAGAAATTCCGG
>OKHY01000454.1_pt1 | contig 12327 bp, 10 predicted proteins | sample 1611821 | NCBI WGS metagenome assembly OKHY01 (sample SAMN04436773, study PRJEB24849) | human gut metagenome | biome: human gut; feature: NICU; material: stool | host: Homo sapiens | place: USA: Saint Louis, MO | collected 2011-04-29
CTTTGTTACCGTAAAAAGATGTCCTGATTGTTTAGGAAGTAGAGTCAATGAACGTGTTCGTAGCTGCAAAATTAATCAGAAAAGTATTGCTGATGCTGTTGACATGCCACTCACTGAATTACATTCTTTTATTCGTTCAATGGACCTATCCTTAATAAAAACTATTCAAGAAGAGCTACTTGTACGTCTAGAAGCATTAATTAATATCGGTCTCTCCTACCTCACATTAGGACGAGCAACTGAAACACTTTCTGGTGGTGAAGCACAGCGGATTAAAATTGCTAAGTATGTAAACAGCGCCTTAAATGATATTATGTATATTTTAGATGAACCAAGTGCTGGCTTACATCCAAAGGACATCGAACGGATCAGTCGTGCATTGCTCAATTTAAAAAATAAAGGAAACACCGTGGTTCTCGTGGAACATAATCCACAATTAATTAGAGAAGCTGATTTTATCATCGATATCGGACCTTTCGCAGGCGAAAATGGTGGCCATGTCCAGTTTTCAGGAACGTATGACGCATTTTTAGCCTCCAAAACCTTGACTAGTCAAGCGCTTCAAGAGCCGCTCCCTTTAAACGACCAACCAAGAAAAGCAAGGAAGTCTTTATCAATCGAACATGCGACACTGCATAATTTAAACAATCTATCTGTCGAAGTTCCGTTAGGAGTTTTGACTGTTATTTGTGGGGTCGCTGGTTCAGGTAAATCATCATTAGCGGAAGAAATTTATCAAAAAGCCCAGGCTGATAACCAAGAAATTATTCATCTTTCACAAAAAAGCATTACCGCAAATTTACGATCCACACCTATGACCTATCTTAATATTTTTGATAAGGTCCGCAAACTGTTTGCGGAAGAAAATCATGTTAGTCCAGCTTTATTTAGCTATAATTCCAAAGGCGCCTGTCCTACTTGCAAGGGGAAAGGCATAATTGTCTCCGATATGTCTTTTATGGAGGATGTTACTAGTATTTGCGAAACCTGTCACGGAACGCGTTACAAAGAAGAGGTGCTTCATTATCTGTATAACGGAAAAAATATCGTTGAAGTACTAGCTTTAAGCGTTAAAGATGGCTATGATTTTTTCAAAGACCAGCCTTTTGCTCTTTCATTAAAAAATTTACTGGAAGTTGGCTTAAGCTACCTTAAACTCAATCAATCGCTCTCAACATTATCTGGTGGCGAATTGCAAAGGGTAAAATTAGCAGACACACTTCACCAAAAAAAAGCTATCTATTTAATGGATGAACCTACAGATGGTTTACACTTAATTGATATCCAACAAAGTCTTCAACTTTTCAATCGAATGGTAGAAGAAGGAAACAGCTTGATTTTATTAGAACATCACATTGATGTGATTAAAAGTGCCGACTGGTTGATTGAACTAGGTCCCGAAGGTGGAGAAAATGGCGGACAGCTTCTTTTTACAGGAACCCCAGCAAATATGCTAAATTCCACTCATTCTATTACTAAAGGCTATCTGTAAAATAAAAAGTACAAACGGTGCAAGCAACAAGCACCGTTTGTACTTTTTCTATTTTAACCCAACTTCCATCTTCACAGGTTGGTGATCTGTATATTTAAATTGTTCGTCCTTTGTTTTCACGCTATGAACAGCCACATTATCAGAAACAATAAAACCATCAATTACATACACTTGAGATGTTTCATAAGAGCCAGTGTAAGGCTTATTAAGCACCCGCACAGTCGGTTGTTGATCATCATAAGCAAGTGAAAAATGTTTAGGTAAGTCTGCAGGATCAATTTCTCCTGGTGCCCAACCAGCTTCACCTAGGTTAGGATATCGATGACTGCCTTTGAAAACTTGATTAAAGTCACCTCCAGCAATTACATAGTTTCCTTTAGCGTATTCTTGGGATAATACGTCAGCTAACTTTTTGCTTTGAGCAATCTTCCCATCCCCATTGTCATAGGCTTCCAAATGTAAGTTAAAAACCACTAATTCTTTGTCTGTGCCTTTAATTGAAAAGCGCGTTTCTAGAAGCGCTCGTTTTAAGTTACTAATGCTAACGGGCCAACGAAAGGGATTGGGTAAAGCAATGCGTTTAGCCTCTGTTATTTTTTCATTTGATAATGTTAATAAACCACTTTCTACTCGTCCAATCGGCGGCCAAGGAATGGGCACATAATCTACCTTAAAATTATAAGCAAATGCGCTGTTCAGCTGTAGCTGTTTTTGTAATTCTTCCTCTTGATTGACTTCATAAGAACGTTGCGAGCGACGATCGACTTCTTGGAATAAGTAAATCATCGCTGGTAATTCTTTTAAGGTTCCTTCAATGCCTGTTAAATTCTGTTGGACCATTGCCTTATTAACTGGTTGGACAGTTTTGCCACCGTCCATAAAAAAATCTTCTGTTTGTCCTAGGCCGGCATAGCCTATGTTATACGTGACTAAAGAAATGGATTGCTGTTTTTCGATGGTTTGCTCTGAAAATTGTTTATTTATAGCAACTGGTTCAACCGCTCGTGGTCGAAACTCTCGGAAGGTTAAATATCCTATCAAAATTAAAGCTATGCTTAAAAGAAGGACCATCAAGCTACCGAGATATTTAAAAAACTTTTTCATTGATTCCGATGTTCCTTTCACATTATGTCAAACCAAAAGTAGTAATTATCTTCGTTGCTACTTCTTCTGGTGTCATGTTCGAATTATTTATTTTCGTTATTTTTACATTTGGAAATGTACTTTCTAGTTCACCTTCGTGGCTTACTAATCGATGTTCTTTAAGGGTATTGAGTAATTCTTTTCGAGAAAAGTCGACATCGCGTTTTGAAGGTTTTGCCTCTAGCCGCTCTGGATGAACATTCCGTTCTAGGCGGATTTCTGTTGAAGAGACGAGTTCGACGAAATAAACGGACTCATGTTTATTAAGAAAAATTTCTGATATTTCTTCTAAAAATTGAAAATCCTGTTCTTGATCAAAAGCAATCACCACTGTAAAAATAATATTTTTTGTTGTATTTGTGGCTGGATTTTCGACAAAGGCCTGAAAAAGTCCCTTTCTAACGGAATCAGACAATTGAAATGCACGTTCCGTATACCCAAGATAGTTTGCAAATAAGTCAATGGTTTGATGATTAAATAGTAATTTAGCATCTAACTGCTTTTCTAAAGCCTTGCCAACGGTCATTTTCCCGACAGCTTGGGCACCAATTAAAACGATTAAAGACATCAACTTTCCCTCCTCTAGTCTAATTTTTAGGTGGCTATCTTCTACTATATCACACTATATTACAACACCTTACAAAACTGTTCGGAAAATTTTCTGTTTTTTATTACAAAAAAAAGACAAAAGACTCTATAATGAGAGAGGACTCGATTGATTATAGATGAGATAGGTGACGGAGAATGGCAATAGAAAAATATTTTCAAACAATAGATGGCAGTCAAATTTTTTATCAAATTTTTGGCAAAGAAACAAATTACCCCCTTGTGTTACTTCATGGTAATGGCAATGATCATACTTTTTTTAATTATCAAATTTCTTATTTCTCCAAGGAGTATCAAGTTATTGCGGTGGATACCCGCGGACATGGACGTTCCACCAATACACAAAGTCAATTAACTTTTCCGCTTTTGGCAGAAGATTTAGCTGGTATTATTCAACAAGAACACTTAACAAAAATTAATTTATTGGGCTTTAGTGACGGAGCAAATATTGCCATGGTTTTTACCCATTTATATCCTGATTTCGTCAACAAACTCGTCTTAAATTCTGGAAATGTCACCATGTCTGGTCTGAAAAAATATGTAACGATTGCCACTTATTTTCAATATTGGTTTTGTCGTATTGGCGCTTTTTTTTCAAAAAAATTGCGCACACGGCTCCCTATCGTGGCTCTGTTATTTGAAGATACTGGACTGACAAAACAAGATTTAGAACACATCCCCTGTCCTACTCTTGTTATTACTGGCAGTCGAGATTTAATTGCGCTTTCCCATTCACGGGCGATTGCTGATGCCATTCCTGATGGTAAATTGGTCTTGGTAAATAAACAGGGTCATTTATTTGCCAAAAACTCACCAGATATTTTTAATAAAACAATCGAAAAATTCTTAAAGGAAATGAAGGTGTCTAAATGAAACAAATTATTCATTGGATCAAAACGCATACAGGATTACTAAAAACACTGTTTGTTATTGCGGTCTCAATTATTGTTGTTGCCCAACTTTTATCAATTGGTAAAACGATCTCATTTGAACAGTTAAAACAGATTTTTGATGAGATTCCGCTATGGAAATTGTTATTGATGATGGTTATCGGTTTAGTTTCCGTTACTCCGATGCTAAATTATGACTTAACATTAAATCGCATTTTAAACTTGAAAGTCTCAAAACGGGAACTCCTTGAATCTAGCTGGATTGTCAATACCATCAATAATATTGGTGGATTCGGTGGTTTGGTCAGCATGGGACTTCGTTCTGAATTTTATGGAAATAAAACAGAGGAAAAGAAAATTTTACCTGCGTTAACCCATATTTTACTTTTTGTGTTATCCGGTCTATCTATTTATAGTATTCTTTGCTTTTTCCTTGTTCAGTTTGATCCAAAGATGGCTTATTTACAGCAATATTGGATTTGGTTATTAGGTGGCGGTCTTTATTTCCCGTTACTTTATCTTATTTTACATTTCCAAAAAAATAGTTCCTTTGGTAACCTCGATGCAAAAAATCGCTTATCTTTAGTTGTTTCTTCGTTTTTAGAATGGACAGGTGTTTTAATTACCTTTATCAGTATTGGTTACTTATTAGATGTACCGATTCCTTTAATTGATATTGTTCCTTTATATGTAGCAGCTTCGATTATTGGGATTGCTTCGATGATTCCAGGGGCTTTAGGTAGTTTTGATGTCATGATGATTTTAGGACTAAGCAACTTAGGTGTTGATCGTGAAATTATTGTTTTGTGGTTATTGCTCTATCGTTTATTCTATTATATTATTCCTTTCTTAATTGGCTGTTTGTTCTTTACAAAACACTTAAGCCAAAAGTTGGATACTCATTATCGTCAATTGCTAAAACAAATTACTTTGGAAATTGCCCACAAGCTGGAAGTGGTTTTACTTTATTTTTCAGGAATTATGATGGTGCTCCTAGCCACTATTCCAGAAGCCTTCACTCAAGTGCATTGGTTAAGAGATATTAACCCCTTCCGTTCTCATATTATTATTCAAATTCCGAGTATTGTCTTAGGCTTTGCATTATTAATTATGGGACGTGGGATTGCTGATCGTGTTAAAAGAGCCTATTATCCAACGATTATTTTATTAATTGGTGCTATCTTGTATTCATTTGTTGTTGACTTTAGTATGTTTTCCATTTTCTATTTAGCTATTTTATTATTTATCGTTATTTTTTCAAAATCAGAATTGTACCGTGAACAACTGGTTTACTCTTGGGAGTGGATGACGATTGATGGCTTTATCTTTGGCTTGTTGACTTTGTTATACCTGGTAATTGGTGTTTATAATTTACCGAACTTCCCACACCATCGTCATCATTTTGTGGAATTTTTCTTGTTCCCTTCCGAACGGATCTGGTTGTCAGGATTTATCGCTATCCTCTTAGTTATGAGTTTTAACTTTCTATTTGTTCGCTACCTCCAAGGGAAAAAACACCAAGTGGGTGAGTTTCCAGAAGATAGTATCTTGCATAATATCTTAACAACTTATGGCGGGAATATTGACAGTGAACTTGTCTTTCTTCATGATAAACAGGTTTTCTTATATCCCAAAGAAGAACCGACTGTCTTTTTACAATTCAACACCATTAATAATAAATGCGTTGTGATGGGCAACCCTTCTGGGAACAAAGAAGATTTTCCTGCGGCGATTGATGCATTCCTTAAAGAAACAGATCGTTTCGGCTATGTACCCGTCTTTTACGAAACCAATGAGGACAGCGTGATGTTACTACACGAATATGGCTACGAATTTATCAAAATGGGCGAAGAAGCCTTAGTTAATCTAGAAACATTTACGATGTCTGGGAAAAAATTCAAAGGTACCCGCGCAGTGTTTAATAAAATTACCAAAGCCGGCTATTCATTTGACGTACTCCAACCTCCTTTTAGTACCGAACAAATGCACGAATTAAAAGCTATTTCGGATAGTTGGTTAGACAATCGAAAAGAAAAAGGCTTTTCACTAGGATTTTTCGATGAAGCGTATCTTCAAAGAAACCCAATTGCTGTTGTCCGAAATGCTGAAGGAGAAATGGTCTCTTTCGCTAATATTATTCCTAGTTACACAAATGAAGTTGGTACCATCGACTTGATGCGTCACCATAAAGAAAAAGCCCCTTCTGGAAGTATGGATTTCCTATTTATTCATTTATTTGAATATATGAAAACAGAAAATATTCATTATTTCAATTTAGGGATGGCTCCGTTAGCCAACGTTGGCCAATCAAGAAAAAGTTTTATTCAAGAACGGATTGCTGCGTTAATTTATGAATTTGGTTCAGAAATTTACTCCTTCCAAGGATTACGCGAATACAAGGAAAAATTTGCTAGCAAATGGCAACCCCGCTATACACTTTATTCTAAAAGTAGCTGGATTGTCTACGTGATGATTGCTTTACTCATTGTCGATCAAAAAAATATTGACTAACAAAAAGAATCCCAATTAAGTATAAAAAGCTTGGCAACTTCACTGAAATTTAGTGAGGTTGCCAAGCTTTTTAATTTCTTTCATCTAGTTTTTCTTTAATTAAAAAGGCTGTTTCTTCGACAGATTTTGCGGTTACATCAATCACTGGGATACCATACTTCGCAAAAATTTCTTCGGCATAAGCTAATTCTTGTTCAATCCGTTCAACATTGGTATAACTGGTCTCATTACCTAAACCTAAGGAAGCCAACCGACTGCTACGAATCTGTCCTAATGCTTCTGGCGAACAAACTAAACCAATCATTTTTTGTGGATCCATTTCTTCCAAAATTGGCGGCAATGGAACTTCTGGAATTAATGGTAAGTTAGAAACGCGGTAGCCTTGATTCGCTAAATACATACTGACTGGCGTCTTTGAGGTCCGCGAAACGCCTAACAACAATATATCAGAATCAAGAAACCCTTGAGGATTTTTGCCATCATCATATTTTACAGCAAATTCAATCGCTGAGATTTTATCAAAATAGGCACGATCTAGCTGGTGGCGTCGTCCAGGCTCTTCAATAGGATCTACTCCGGCTTTCGCTTGAATTAATTCAAAAAATGGCGCCATTAAATCTAAATATAACAACCCTGTTCGTTCACTAAATTCTTTCGCCGCTGTGATTAGTTGTTTACTGACTAATGTACTGACAACTAAGGCTTTATCTTTTAAGGCATCTTTTAAAATCTCCAATAATTCTTCTTCTGTTGTGACAAAAGAAAAATTGTATCGATTAAGAAAAGAAATATCTGGATATTGTGCGCTTGCTGCAGCTAACAATTTTTGTGATGTTTCTCCAAGTGAATCGGAAATAGTATAAACAATGATCTCTTTTTTCATAATTAAGCTCCCTTATCTATTTTGTGCGGCTTCTTTCGCTTGTTGCGTAATATAGGTTAAAATTTTCGTTTTCGTAATTTTTCCAATAACTTTTTTAGGATTTTCTTTTTCAACGACTGGCAAAGAATCCACTTCGTATTTTTGCAAAGTGTCAGCAGCTTCAAGAATAGTAAATTCTGGTGTGCAGGTTTTCACATGTGGCACTCTTGTCATACAAACAGCAACAGGTGTGCCATCAATATTTGTATTTAAAGAGGCCCGTAATAAATCTTTTCGTGACAAAACCCCTAATAATTCTTTTGCTTCATCCATGACATAAAGAGAACCGACATCATACATAAACAAGTTGGTAATCGCATCTCGAATTGAGGTGTCTTGGGCAACCATCAATGGTGGACTCATGATCTCCTGAACTTTTGTTTGAAAAACATCAAAAAAGAAAAAAGCCTCCATATTATCACTTTCGTAAGTATAACCAACTTTCGGACTTGCTTTTAAAATTCCTGAAAGTGTTAAAAAAGACAAATCAGAACGCAATGTCGCACGTGAAACGGCTAGTATGTCCGAAATGCGTTCACCACTAACTGGCTGATGCTCTTTTACAACAGCGATAATTTGCTCTTGTCGTTTACTTAATTTCATCATTTCCTCCTCAATTCCTCTTAAACAAATTGTGCATTCGCTTACAATTATACACATATTTATTGTTTTTTCAACATATTGACAAGAAACTTTTTCTATTGACAAACTTATTTCCGTCCATTATGATGTTTATTGAACATATAAGACACATATTAAACGGAGGTCACGCATGAAAAAGTTTATTTATTCTTTTAACGAAACACACAATGAAGGTAAAGAGACTCTTGGTGGTAAAGGGGCGAACTTGGCAGAAATGACACGCTTAGGTTTGCCGATTCCGCAAGGATTCACGATTACAACCCGTTGCTGTATGGACTATTTGGCAGATGCTACTTTCTTTGAAGAACACTTACAATCAGAAATTTTGAAAGCGGTTAAAAATCTAGAAACTGAAACAGGCAAATCTTTTACCGCGGACAATGAGATTCTCTTAGTTTCCGTTCGCAGCGGTGCTGCCTTCTCGATGCCTGGTATGATGGATACTATTTTAAATTTAGGTTTAAATGATCAACGTGTGAAAAAATTTGCGACCTTAACCTCTCCTGGTTTTGCTTTTGACTGTTATCGCCGACTTATTCAAATGTTTGGAGACGTCGTCTATCACATTCCCAAAGAATTATTTGACCAACAAAAAGAGCGCTTGGAACAAGAGCTAAACAAAAAAATTACCGCTTTTCAAGAAGCAGATCATTTCGCCTTGATTGTCCGCTACCAAGAAGTTTTTGAACAACATCAGGTGGTCTTCCCGCAAGACCCTGTCGCACAACTTTTTGAAGCAATCAAAGCTGTTTTTGATTCATGGAATAATCAACGTGCGGTGGTTTATCGGAACTTACATCATATTGCACATGATTTAGGTACAGCTGTCAACATTCAAGAAATGGTTTTCGGCAATCGTGGACTAGACAGTGGCACTGGCGTTGTTTTCACTAGAAATCCGGTCACAGGGGAAAATCAACTGTTTGGAGAGTTTCTTTTGAACGCGCAAGGGGAAGATGTAGTGGCTGGTATTCGGACGCCAGAACCCATTCGTCGTTTACGTTTAACTATGCCAAAAGTTTATCAAGATTTTCGCCATTACGCAGAACTTTTAGAATATCATTATCGTGACATGCAAGATATTGAATTTACCATTGAAAATGAAAAATTATATATTTTACAAACAAGAAACGGGAAACGAACCGCCGCAGCTACGGTTAAAATTGCTTTAGACTTAGCCAAAGAAAATCGCATTACTAAACAAGAAGCACTGTTGCGTGTGACACCTGATACGATTGATCAATTAATTCATCCCGTGTTTGATCAAGAGAAACGACAACACATGGAACGTTTAGCTATGGGACTTCCTGCTAGTCCTGGTGCAGCAAGTGGCCAAATTGTTTTTACAGCAGAAAAAGCCAAAGAACTGACCAATCTAGGAAAGAAAGTCATTCTTGTTCGTCAAGAAACTTCACCAGAAGATATTGAAGGCATGGTTGTAAGCGAAGCAATTGTGACCAGTCGTGGCGGAATGACTTCTCATGCCGCTGTGGTCGCACGAGGAATGGGAACTTGCTGTGTGACTGGTTGTGAAAGTTTAACCGTCAATGAAGAAACCAAACAACTACACTGCGGGCCACAGGTCATCTTAGAAGGAACAATCATTTCCGTCGATGGCTCAACGGGGGAAATTTATCTTGGCGAAATTCCTACAATTTCTGCTGATAATAACGATGACCTTCAAGAGCTCTTGTCTTGGGCAGATGCATATGCTGATTTAACTGTTCGTGCCAATGCAGAAACTACACAAGATTTAGAGACTGCTATCCGTTTTGGCGCAGCGGGGATTGGTTTAGCGCGAACAGAGCATATGTTTTTCGGTGAAGAGCGTGTCTTGGAAATGCGTCGCCTGATTTTAGCAGAGTCTGAAAAGGAAGCAACCTATGCGTTGGAGCAACTTCTTCATTTTCAACAGGAAGACTTTTATCAAATGCTGAAAGTAGTTCAAGACAAGCCCATGGTGGTCCGCTTGTTAGATCCGCCGATGCATGAGTTTTTGCCTCATGAAAAGAATGATATTCAATTATTGGCGAAGCAACTACAACGGTTCCCAGTGACCATCGCCAAACAAATTGAACGGTTACAAGAAACCAATCCAATGTTGGGCCATCGTGGTTGTCGCTTAGGTGTGACCCAACCACAAATATACAAAATGCAAGTTACAGCCTTATTTACTAGTGCCATTCGATTAGTCAAAGAAGGAATTACTGTTTATCCAGAAGTGATGATTCCTCTAATCGCCGAAAAAGAAGAACTTCTCTATCTCAAACGCATTTTAAAAGAAACGATTGACGGTCTCTTTGAAGAACATAAAATGACTCCTTTCCCTTACGAAATCGGGACAATGATTGAACTACCTAGAGCTTGTCTGATTGCGGATCAGTTAGCAGAAGAAGCAGACTTTTTCAGCTTTGGAACAAATGATTTAACACAAATGACCTATGGTTTTTCTCGTGATGATATCGGTAAATTCATTAATACGTATCGGGAAAAGAAAATCATTACCCAAGATCCGTTTCAATCACTAGATCAAACAGGTGTTGGTCAACTGATTCAATTAGCTGTAGAGAAAGCGCGTCGTACTAAACCAAACATGAGTATTGGCGTATGTGGAGAAGTCGGTGGTGATCCGCAATCCATCACGTTTTTCCAAACACTTGGCCTAAACTACATCTCTTGCTCACCTTATCGGGTACCTATTGCGAAACTCGCAGCTGCCCAAGCCAAAATTTTAACCGAACCGGCTGTGACTGAAGAGCAAATGGTCCTTCTTTAATTTAACGTGTGTAACAAATGATTCATCCTTACAAGATAAAAAGTGCTAGGAACATCAGTCGAAACGGCTGATATTCCTAGCACTAAATTTTAAGATCAATGATTGCACTCTAGTTATTTTCTTATAAACGCGGCATCTTTTGTCAAGGGGTCTGTTACATCTGATACATATCTTTCTACTTTCATATGCAAATCATATTTTTCTCTAAGTTCCATAATACGGGTCATCATTGGAGAAGCGTGGTGTTTGTCTAATGCTTCCTGATCTGTCCAACTATCAATCAGCAGAACTGTTTCTTCATCGTCCATTGGAAAAAAGTATTCATAGCGACTATTCCCTTTTTCTGCACGAATTGCCTCTACAATTCCGCTGGCAATCATTTCTTTGGCAAATTCTCTTGCACCTCCATTTGTCCCACTATAATAAATATTTATAGTAATCGCCATCTGTCTTCCCCCCCTAAATTTACTTGCCTTTTTACGTTCCCAACTAAGGTTATTCAGCATTTTACTGTGTTTTTCTGTGTTCGAAATCACTATAATATAGCAATTCTGTTTTGTAAAGAAAAATAGAATTCTAAAATTTTTGGCACATTTTTGGCACAAATAAAACAAAACACCTATCAAATAAACATTTGGAAGGTGTTTTTTACGTTCCCGACTGGAATTGAACCAGCGACCTACCGCTTAGGAGGCGGTTGCTCTATCCTACTGAGCTACGAGAACAATCTGTTTTAATTTTAGAAGTCTTCACTACATCTGTCAATAGACAAAAAGAAAGTATCCCGCATAAACAATTATGCGAGATACTTTCTTTCAGTGAAACACGTCGTTCTTTTATCTATTATTTTTTTTGCCGCCGATCAAGAATCATTTTTCCTAAATAATAAAGTCCTGTCGCAATAGCTATATATTGCCCAATTTTATTATTGCGTGCAACTTTTTCTTGTTTCGTTTTCGCCATTGTCCCCATCACCTTTCTAAAATAATTCTTTTTACATTTTTATTATAGTAGGTTCTGTCATTTTTTGCGAATAAACACACTTTTAAAAATAATCTTCTAAAATTGGCATGCCTTTGACTAAACGTTGGCCTAAACGTTGAACTGTCGTTGCATCTCCTTGCAAGCGTTCATAAAAAGATAACGTTTCTGCTGAACGATAGCCCAAGAATAGTTGCGTCCACGTTTGGATATCTGCTTTCAAAGCAGCAGTCCCTTCTTTTTCCACAGCACCTTTAGTCACTGTTGCTTTTCCTTGTTCGTCAATTGTGATTGTCCAAATGCCTTCATTCCTGTCTCAGCTCCGTCCTCCGCCCAGGAGAGCCAACCCGTACCGCTCAGATTC
>OKHY01000466.1_pt1 | contig 12085 bp, 9 predicted proteins | sample 1611821 | NCBI WGS metagenome assembly OKHY01 (sample SAMN04436773, study PRJEB24849) | human gut metagenome | biome: human gut; feature: NICU; material: stool | host: Homo sapiens | place: USA: Saint Louis, MO | collected 2011-04-29
ACAATGGGTGACCGATATAATGTTATCCATACCGATTAATTGAATAATGTCTTTGGCTGCCTGCTGATAATTTTCTGCCATGTTATACTCCTCCTAGCTACTCATTTATAGTAATCAATAGTCCTTGATAGCTTTTTAATAATGTTCCCTGCTGAACTAACTGCTCTCGTTCTTCAGACTGTGTATCAAAAATAACTGTGCCATTAACTAAATAATGAGGGATTGGAACCGCCTCACCAAAATTAAAAAAGGCGTAAATCGTTTTTTCATTTAATTTGCGTTTATAAGCAATAACATTATCTGGAAGATTTGATAGACCCTCAAATGTTCCATAAAGTAAGATGTCTGTATAGGGACTCTTTTGACGAAATGCAATCATCCGCTTATAGAAATGAAAAATACTTTGACTATTTTTTATTTCTGCTTCGGCATTGATTTCTTTATAATTATCCACCATTCCTAACCAAGGCTTGACGCTTGAAAAACCGCCATACATAGAATCATTCCATGGAAAAGGCGTGCGGGCATTGTCTCGACTACGCAAATTGACAAGTGACAAGGCTTCTTTGGGCGTAAATCCTTCTTTTATTGCTCGATAGTATTGATCAATGCTAGAAATATCATCGAATTCATCAATCGAACCCCTTTCAAAATTGGTCATTCCTAATTCTTGTCCTTGGTAAATAAAAGGCGTGCCCCTTAAAAAGAAATACATGGCGCCGAATGTTTTAACCGCATTTGGCTGTTGAGCCTGTTCTTTTAAATATTTCGTTGTCGCTCGAGGTTGATCATGATTTTCAATAAAATTTGCACTCCAACCAGCCTCTTGCATGGCTTCTTGCTGTTTGAAAATTAATGTGCGTAAATCATTCCAAGACCAATCGATTCTATAAAACCATTCGCTTCCTGATTTCACATCCAAATCAGCCCATTTGAAGTCAAAAATCATGTCGAAATACCCTGTTTCTCCAATAAATTCTGATAAATTTGGATAATTGACGCCGGCCGCTTCGGCAACTGTGACAATATCAAAGCCAGCAAAAGCTTTTTCTTTTAATTCGTTCAGAAAGTCACTCATTCCTGGCATGTTTCTACTAGCTTTTGTTACTTTGGCTAATTGATCTGCCCCATCAGCAGGTAAGTTTGTCCAAGTCAAATCTTTCTTAATAAAATTAATCGCATCTACACGAAAACCAGCAATTCCTTTGTTTAACCAAAAACGGATCATTTGGTAGATTTCTTTGCGTAGTTCAGGATTTTCCCAATTTAAATCCGGCTGTTTTTTATGAAAGGCATGAAAGTAGTATGCATCTTCCCCAGGTAATTTTTCCCAAACACTACCACCGAAGTTAGACCGCCAATTTGTAGGTGTTTCTCGTCCTTCTTTTATAATATAAAAGTCTCGAAAACGACTTTGAGGATTTTTTAAAACATCTTGAAACCAAGCATGTTCATCAGATGTATGGTTTACCACCAAATCTAAAATAACTTTTATGTTTCGTTTTTTTGCTTCTTCAATGAGTTCATCGAAGTCTGCCATTGTACCAAAATCGCTAGAAATACCATAATAGTCTGAAATATCATATCCATTGTCAGCCATTGGCGACGGGTACATTGGACTCAGCCAAATCAGCGTAATTCCTAAATTTTCTAAGTAATCCAGTTTTTGAATAATGCCTTGTAAATCACCAATTCCGTCATTATTACTATCCGAAAAGCTACGTGGATAAATTTGATAGGCCACTTCTTTTTGCCACCAATTTCTGTTCATTCTGGTTCTCCTCACTCTTAAACTAGTCCTGTTAATTTTTTCTGTAACCGTTTTTACATTTTGTATGATACTCGTTTTTGCGTGATATGTCAAACGTTTATCATAAATAAATGTAAATTATAATATTCTTTTGATTTAAATAGATTTATATATGTTATACGTTTGACTTTTTTCTGATTTGTTTATACTATTAGACTAACTACTATTTTCTAATAAAGGAGACATTACTTATGTCAAGCATCATGAACCAATGGACTGATGAATTACGTTATGCGCCTTATTCTTCTTGGACATCTGCTCACCTCGAAAATCTAACTTCTATTATCGCGCAATCTAGTTGGCGTTTTAAGTATCATATTCAACCACAGACAGGACTACTAAATGATCCCAACGGTTTTTCGTATTTCAATAACCAGTGGCATTTATTTTATCAAGCGTTTCCTTTCGGGAGTGTTCACGGACTAAAAAGTTGGGCCCACTTAACTTCCTCCGACTTAATTCACTGGGATTATGAAGGAATTGCCCTTTATCCCGACTCTCAATATGATTCTCACGGCGTCTATTCAGGTTCAGCTTTACCAATAGATAACCAACTATGTTTATTTTATACAGGGAATGTTCGTGATCAAACTTGGCAACGATTTGCATATCAAAATATTGCATGGCTGAATTCTTTAGGTGCGATCACAAAGGAATCAACACCATTCCTACCAATTGACCCCAATTATTCTTCCCATTTTCGTGATCCGATGGTATTTCCTTATCAAGAAGGACTTGTTTTATTAATTGGTGCTAGTGATTTAAATAGACAAGGAAAAATTGTGGTCTATTTTTCTAAAGATCGAAACGTACACAATTTTCATCAACTTGGCGAATTGACGTTCACCGACCAAGAATTAGGCTACATGGTTGAATGCCCCAATTTGGTATTTATTGATGGCCAGCCTGTCTTATTATTTTGCCCACAAGGTCTATCTCCATCTGTAAAAAGTTATCAGAATATCTATCCGAATATGTACACATTGGCCGAAACGTTTGATTTGGAGAATCTTTCTTTAGTTCAGGCTGGGCCTTTTGAAAATTTAGATGAAGGATTTGATGTCTACGCCACTCAAGCCTTTAATGCGCCAGATGGTCGTGCACTTGCGGTCAGTTGGATTGGGTTGCCAGAAATCACTTACCCAAGTGATGTGGAGGGTTGGGCAAATGGCTTAAGTCTGGTTAAAGAACTCACAATTCACAACGGGAAACTATTTCAATATCCAGTTTCTGAAACAGAAATGCTTCGTCAATCCGCCACTACTTTATCAAATGGCTGCCATTTTTTATCTACTGCTTCTTTTGAATTAGAAGTGGATATTCCCAAAAATGAGATTGCTTTTATTCGGCTTTTAGCGAACGAAACGGGTTCAAAAGGACTTTTAATTACAATTGATACGATTCATGGTAAAATAACCTTTGATCGAACATTTGCTGGCCAATCTTTTGCTGAAAAGTATGGCACAATTCGTGAAACTAAAATTAGGAAAAATAAGTCAGTTCAGTTAACTATTTTTGTTGATTGTTCTGTTGCAGAAATCTATGTAAATAAAGGTGAAAAAACGATGACTGGTCGCTTCTTTCCAGATAAAGCGCAACAGTATCTTCATCTATCCAAGACGGCAAAAGCTTGTTTTTATGAGCTGGAAAATACGAATAATTAGGAATGATGGTGAATTTTGATGGTGGTTAAATTAACGGATGTAGCTAAGCTTGCTGGGGTGAGCCCGACAACGGTAAGCCGCGTGATTAATAATTATGGTTATCTTAGTCAAAAAACAATTGATAAAGTTCATCAAGCGATGGAAGAATTAAATTATCAACCTAATGGATTAGCCAGAAGCCTCCAAGGAAAAAGTACGCAGCTGATTGGTTTAGTCTTCCCTTCTGTTAGTCATCCATTTTTTGGTGAATTAATTGAAACACTGGAAAGAAAGCTCTTTGTTCAAGGATATAAAGTGATTTTATGTGATAGTGAAAAAGATCCAGAAAAAGAGCGCGCCTATTTACGAATGCTCGCTGCAAATAAAGTGGACGGTGTAATCACTGGTAGCCATAACTTAGCTATTAACGAATATGAAAATGTTTCACTACCTATTGTTTCCTTTGACCGTTTCTTGGCACCTGGCATTCCAATTGTCTCTTCGCAAAACTTTCAAGGTGGCCAAAAAGCCACTGAAGCCTTATTTGCAAGTGGTGCACAAAAGATTGCAATTATTACTGGTGCTAATAACACAGGCGCACCTAGCGATTATCGATTGGCTGGTTATAAACAAACGATGGAAAAATATGGCGCAGAAAAAACGATTCTACAAATTGATAATGGAACCTCAACAACATTAAAAAATCTAGAAATCGAACGTTTGCTTCAAAATAAAACTGTAGACGGCATCTTTTGTACCGATGATTTGACAGCAATTACAGTTATGAATATTGCTCAAAAATTGAAGATATCCATTCCTGAAGAATTAAAAGTAATTGGTTATGATGGGACAAAATTAATCAAAAGAATTGCCCCACAACTATCAACCATTGTGCAGCCAATCGACGAGATGTGTGACGTTATGATTGACTTACTGCTTCGTAGAATGAAGGATCCTGATGTTGCACTCGAGGAAAATTATCCTATTCCAATTCAGCTATCATTGTCTGAATCCTGTTAAAAAAGACACCTTTTCAGGTGTCTTTTTTTATTCTTAATTCCTCATTTGCCTATTTTCCCTTAATTCCAAAGTACAGAGATTAAATAATACAACAACATGATCCCTACAAATACACCGAGCATTAGTAAAACATACCACCAATTTTTGGCGCTATAGGTTTCATTTTTATCTTTTTCGGTTCGTTTCCCGGCAGCCCATTTCCATAAATCGTAATTATTCATCTCTCTCACCACCTTTAATGGGTTTATTAACTTAAATCTAACACGGAATGACAGAACTTGAAAACAAAAGGATCACCCGCGTATGCAATGGATGATCCTTTTTGGGCACTATTCTTCTGGTAACCCATTATTTTTAATTACTGATTGGTACCAATAAAAACTATCTTTTTTAATGCGTCGTAAATCTTTTAACTCATGGTCTTCACGATTGACGTAAATAAAACCGTAGCGTTTTTTGAATCCTTGATGAGAACTTAAAATATCCATGACCGACCAAGGGCAATAGCCAAACAACTCAACACCGTCAGAAATAGCCGCATGACAAGCAGCAATATGATCATGCAAATACGCAATTCGATAGTCATCATGAACTTTTCCGTCCTCTGTTAGGTGATCGGGTGTGCCTAAACCGTTTTCTGTAATGATTAATGGCAAACGGTATTGACGATAATAATCATTTAAAACTAAACGTAGACCAGTTGGATCAATTTGGACACCATACTTAGAGGTTTTTAAATGTTGATTTTTTTCGATTTTAAAATAACCGTATAGATCAAAATCAATGTCCTTTTCTTTCGTACCCAATGGGTGTTGCTCATCTGTCGGTAAATAGCTAGCGACTAACGTCCGATAATAATTAAGAGCGATAAAATCTGGTTTAGCGGCTTTCAAAATTGCTTGATCTTCTGGCTGTGTTTCGGGATAAATGCCGCATTTGGTCAAATACTCTTGATAGTAACCTGGGTATTCGCCAAAACAATACATTTCTAGAGCGTAATTCGTTTTAAAGTTATCATTCATACGAGCCGCCCAAACATCTTCAGGCTTATTAGAACTAGGATAAGTCATCGTTGAGGAAACAGAGGGACCGACTTTTCCCCCAGCGACCAATTGGTGACAATCATTCGTCGCTAACGCATGGGCAACAAACATATGGTAATCCATTTGTGCACGAATTTTTTCAGCATTTTCTGGTGCAACATCGTACATATTCATTCGTTCATCAACACGAATCATTAAGTTTTGTTCGTTTGTAACTTGCCAATTTTTGACTCGATCACCAAACGCTTGATAACAAACTTGCGCATAGCGTTGAAATGCGGAAACGCAGCGACGATCCGCCCAACCATTGTATTTTTCCACCAATGCAAAAGGTAAATCAAAATGATAAAGTGTGACAAACGGCAAAATATCGTTTTCTAAAAGTGTATCAATGACGGCATTATAAAAATCGATGCCGGCTTGATTGATTTCGCCATCACCTGTTGGAATGATTCGTGCCCATGAAAGAGAAAAACGATAGGTTTTTAAGCCTAATTCTTTCATTAACGCAATGTCCTCTTTGAAATGATGATAAAAATCGCTGGCGACTTTCGTATCTGCTTGTACAGCTGACTTTTTAAAAGAATTGTAATCAGCAACTGTTAGGCCTTTGCCGTCCTCATTCCAAGCGCCCTCAATTTGAAAAGCGGAGGAAGAAGCGCCCCATAAAAAATCGTTCTTAAATTGTTTAACCATTAGTTTTGCTCCTTTACTTGCATGAAAAATAAATTTGTTTGTGGTGTAATCTCTGTTTGTTTGGTTGTCTCAATTACAGCCATTTCCGCAGTATTTGTTACGATGACTAAGACGGTTGGATCATAACCAGCAGCTTGGATGATTTGTTTATCAAAAGAAAGCAGCTTTTGTCCTAGCCTGACTCTTTCTCCTACTTTTACGAACGTTTCAAATCCCCGCCCTTTTAATTCGACGGTATTGATTCCAATGTGAAGGAGGATTTCAGCACCATTGTCTAACTTTAAGCCAATTGCATGATGAGTTGGATATAAAGCCGTCACTTGCCCATTTCCTGGTGAAACAATTTGTTCCTCTGTCGGATAAATAGCTAGCGTTTTTCCCATTTGTTGAGAAGCAAAGACTTCATCGTTGATTTGGTCTAAAGATACGAGTTGTCCTTGAACAGGTGCTTGAATCCGTTGTTTTTCTTTGACTGTCCCTGCCTCTGTCTTTAAGCCGGGTTCTTGACGTGACTCGTCAAGCGGTAAATCATTAAAGCCTAGAAAAATCGTTAATAGAAATGCACAAAAAAAAGCAATGCCACAACCTAATAAATAACAAATAAAGGCTTTGGTTCCTGCTTCTGCGTAAACTGGGATGGTCAAGAGTCCTTGGTTAGCGAAGGCTGTCCCGTAGGAACCGCCCCAGCCCATTAAGGCCCCGCCTGCTGCTCCGCTAGCCACCGCATAAATCATCGGTTTTTTTAACCGCAAGTTTGCCCCATAAATGGCTGGTTCTGTGATACCAAATAATGCAGTCACTGTTGCAGAGGCAGCAACAGCTTTCAAGTCTTTATTTTTTGTACGGACAAACACGCCAAATGCGGCGCCCGCTTGAGAAAAGTTCGCTGCACCAGCAAACGCTAGCAAATTTTGCCGTCCTGTTCGAGCGACATCATTAATCCCAATTGGCACAAGCCCACGGTGAGCCCCAAAAATGACTAAGACACACCAAATTCCGCCGATAAAACCGCCTAACAAGATGGGACTCAAATTCATTATATAATAATACAACCAATTCACGCCGTCACCTAAATAAATCCCTATCGGTCCAAATAATAATAAAGTGGCTGGAATCATTAAAAGTAATGATAGCGTAGGAACCATAATAATTTTTAGAACTTCTGGAATGACTTTTTCCAAAAAGCGTTGCACATAAGCTAAAATAAAAATTGCAAGAATAATAGGAATTACTGTGGAAACATAATTGGCTTTGGTCACATGTAATCCAAACAAGGTAACCGCTGATTCTTCAGTCATTAATGAAACGATGGTTGGATAACATAAGGTGGCACCAATTACCATGGCGATATATTCGTTTGTTTTGAAAACCTTAGCAGCTGAATAACCTAAAATAACTGGCATAAAATAAAAAAGTGCATCGGAAGCGGCGCTTAAAATAATATACGTATTCAAAGGTTTTAAATCGACCTGGTAAAAATTGTTTGCGACCATCACAGCGATGGCTAGAATTCCTTTTAACATGCCTGAAGCGGCAATTGCTGGTACGACAGGCGTGAAAATCGCGGCAACAGTATTTAAAATTCGATTACCTAATGAATTTTTTTCTTTTGTAGATGTTTTGGTCGTAAGTTGCTGAGCCAACAAAGGTTCTAGAGCATTATAGACATGCGCGACTTTATTGCCTAAAACCACTTGATACTGCCCGCCGCTTTCAACAACAGAAATGACACCTTCTGTTTGTAGTAAGGCTTCTTTGTTCGCTTGTTTCGTATCTTTCAATACGAAACGCAATCGTGTATAACAATGTGTGACATCCACGATATTGTCTTTGCCACCTACGTCTTTCAAAATTTCTTTTGCTATTGCTTGGTAGTCCATGGTGACCACTCCTTATCTATAAAATAACAGCTCAATAAAAAAGACCAAATCACACATGCACGTTTCAGCAAACACACTCAATATTTGCTCGTCGTGAATGTCCCTTTGATCTGATCTACGTAATAACTATGTTTCTCACGATAGAATAGCTGATTGAATTTATTTTTAATTTACCATTATTTAGAGGGATTATCAATGAATTAGGTAGACCACCTCAGTGTTTTGTTACTAAAATCAGCAGTGAAAATAGTAGTTTACTACATTCACTGCTGATTTATTTGATTACAAGACTGGGGACAACAAGCGTGAAAAGTTTTGCTTGAAGCGTAGCCAGTACCCTTGTTTTTTAATTATCTCGTCGGTTAGTAAGACACTTTTTTCTATATCTTCTTCAAAGACTTGCGCTAACATCCACGCAATGTCGGGATTGTAAATAAACGTACTCACCTCAAAATTCAATGAATAACTGCGAATATCTTGGTTTGTTGTGCCAACCATAGCTAATTCATCATCAATCACCATTGTTTTTGCATGAATAAACCCACTATCATAAATATAAATTTTAATGCCGCGTTTGTGTAAGTAATTCGCGTAATATTGTGTTGCGCGGTAAATAAAGGGATGGTCAGGCATACAAGGAATCATAATTCGCACGTCGACACCTGAACGAACCGCCACTAACAACGCATTAATCATACTATCGTCAGGGATTAAATACGGTGTTTGAATCCAGACACTCTTTTCTGCAGAAAAAATCATCCGAACAAACCCGCTTTTCAAAATTTCTTCTTCTGAATCAGGACCATCTGAAACAACTTGTAAGGACAAATGCTCCACTTCATGATCTTCTGGTAATTTAAAATATTTTTCATGATACGTCATACGTTCTTCAGGATATTTGACTGAAGCATTCCAATCCATGATAAATATCTCTTGCAATGAAAATACGGCCGTCCCGACCAAACGAATATGGGTATCTCGCCAGTAACCAAATTTTTCGGTGACATTCAAATATTGATCCCCAACATTGAACCCGCCGGTCCAGCCAATTTTCCCATCGATGACAACAATTTTCCGATGCAAGTGATAATTTAGACGTGTTTTACGGATCATATCGCGAGAAGTAATAAAGGGAGCTACTTTTCCTCCAGCGTCAACGTAACGAGCAAAAAACTTTTTATTTGCGCCGGGTGAACCCCAAGGATCGTAAATTAAGTAAACTTCCACGCCTTCATGCAACTTTTCGATTAATACATCTAAAAATTGATTGCCAATTGTGTCATTAAAAAACGCATAATACTCCACATGAACGGTTTCTTTCGCTGCACGAATATCTTCAAATAATGCTTGGAATTTTTCTTGGCCATCTGTGAATAATTGCAAACTATTTCTTTTGGCCAACGGTGATGCGTCCATATTCCGGAAATAACGATTTAAAACTTTCGCATCATAAAGTAAATCATAACGTTTATCGCGCCCTGCTTTTTTGTTATCAACGTCCACTTTTTCTTTAATTCGTTGAACCATTTGTTTTTCATCATCAGACAATTTAAAAACTTCTTGTCCATCGATACCTCGCCCACAGAATAAGTAAATAATAAAGCCGATACCAGGCAAGAAAATCAACGTCATCATCCATGCTAAAACGCTGGAAATACTACGAGGTTTTCTAAAAACAGTAATTAAGGCAGCAATAACGTTAATTACTAATAAAAATAACAAAATCCAAACAAAAATTTTCATCGCTTACCTCCTTTTTACTTCATACTAAGATTATATCAAATAACAGTTAAATTAGGCGAATAATATGAGCGAGTATTCAAAAAAGAATTCATTTCTATAAGTGTTTCGCCTTTGATTCTCAGTTTTTCTGTACTATAATGAGGGCTGGATGTAAAGATTTTGAAAAGAGGTACTTATTTTATGGTCGTTGATTTGAAAATGTTAGCTATGATTTTTATCATTAATTTTGCGTATATTACCTTAAATACTATTCGTTTTATGTTAACGATGAAAGGTTATCGGGTTATTGCACCGCTGGTTAGTATGGCTGAAATAACAATTTATGTCTTAGGGCTGAGTATGGTTCTGAATCGGTTAGACAATCCTTTAAATTTACTTGTTTATGCGCTTGGTTACGCTGTTGGCATTAGTGTAGGAATTAAAATCGAAGACTATTTGGCCTTGGGTTATATGATGGTATCGGTTATCCTCCCTTCTACTACTGAACAATTTCATTTACCAGAAACACTTCGTGAACACGGCTATGGTGTTACACAAAGTGTCGCCTACGGACGCGAAGGAGAACGAATGGTTTTAGAAATCCTTTCCCCAAGAAAAAACGAACGTACATTGTACAAATTAATCAATCAATTAGAGCCGAGAGCATTTATCATTTCCTATGAGCCTAAGTTCATTTCTGGTGGTTTTTGGACGAAAAAAGTTCGTAAAAGAAATGACGCCATTTCTCACTAAGAAGCGGCGTCATTTCTTGTTATTGATTTTTAGTTTACATAATAAAATTATCGTAACTTTAATTTATTCTAAGATAACTTAGAGAGTTCGTACCTAGTTGCTCAATCAATTGTTGCATAAAAACTAAGCGTTCGATGGCCGATCGGTTAGCAATTTTTCCATAATAAAATGCTAGAATATCCGACTGTGCTTCTAAAGGCTCGGCTTGTTCCGTTGCTACTGGTAAAAGGAGTTTTAAGTGGTCCTGGTCAATCGTAATCACTTGGGTCAAGTGCAAACTTTCTTGAAAAATATTAGGCACAGTACTGACTTTGCGGCCTCGCAGAGCTTGTTTAATGACTCTTCTCGCTTGCGAAAGATAGTATTCAGGATTTACGTCCCCTAGCAAGTCATATAAAGCGCTGAAGGCTTCTGGCAAGGCTTCCTCTTTGCCCAAATAATCAAAATAACGAGGCATTGTTGGAACCTCTGTCTTTTCTTTTTCAAGCGTAATTATAGATAGTTGTGCCGAGGCCAATCTTTGTTTTTGATAAAATGAGAGGCCACCGCTCACGCCAAAAAAATAGTCTTCCTCTTCTGGAAACACTTGTGGCCAAAAAGATTCAGCTAGCCAAAATAATTGCTCTGTTACAGTTCCTTTAAACTTAGGAAGTTCGTCTTCAGCCAAGGTCAAACTCGCAACTTCAGCTGCCGTATAAATAGGAAAATTCAAACGATATTGACGATTTTCCCGAATGATTAACTGACAATCAATCATTTCTGATAAAAATTGTTCTAACTTGGCTTCTGTTGCAAAAGCCGCTTTTAATTGTCTTAAAATGATTCTTTCTTCCCGATGTTCATACATAAAAGTAACAAGAGGGAAAAAAAGTGATTGGTTGAGCAAATGATTGTATTGTTTCGTTTGTTGCGGAGAATGATAGTAAATTGCTAAATCATTCATGTTAACGCCCCTTTACTATTGAAGCGCCTAAGCAACAAGGAATTTATCGCGTTGCTTAGGCGCTTACGGTTTTAGTTAAAGACTTCTGTTAATTGTGGTACTACTTGTTTTTTACGAGAAACAACGCCTGGTAAGAACGCACGATTGTTAACTAATGTTACATTGAACGCTGCTTCAATTTTGGCTTGTTCCGCACCAATCGCTAATAATTCAGAATCACTGTCTAGGATATTCGTAATAATTAAGACAAACAAGTCATAATTATTGGCTGCATTTTCTGCGGCCATAGCTGCTTCTAATTCAGCTTGACGATCTAAAACTTCTGCTAAGTCGACGGTATTTACTTGAGCAACGCGAACTGTTTTGCCGTTCATTGGGAAGCTTTTAGCATCTAAATCTAAAAGAACTTCAGCTGATTTATCGCTTAAATTTGTTCCTGCTTTTAATAAGTCAAGACCATAGCCTTCTAAATTAATTTCAGCAATATCAGCTAGGGCGTGCGCTGCATCGATGTCTTCTTGTGTGCAAGTTGGTGATTTAAATAATAATGTATCAGAAATAATCGCTGAGACCAT
>OKHY01000467.1_pt1 | contig 12065 bp, 10 predicted proteins | sample 1611821 | NCBI WGS metagenome assembly OKHY01 (sample SAMN04436773, study PRJEB24849) | human gut metagenome | biome: human gut; feature: NICU; material: stool | host: Homo sapiens | place: USA: Saint Louis, MO | collected 2011-04-29
ACCTCCATATTTAATCTGGTTAGGGATTTCTTCATTTGAATACTCTTTTTATGAAGTGAGAATCATTCTATTAGATAGTAATCTTTATTCTATTAGTTCAAAACTGTGCAGGAATGAATAAAATATAGTGTATTGAAAAAGGACTATTATTCAATATACAGGAGCTATATGCCCAACATATTGGATATATAGCTCCTGCGCGTTGGATATATAGCTCCTGTACACAGGGCATATATACCCTGCACAGAGGCTAATCAGCTCTTACTTTACATCATCCCATGTATCTGTCCGGAACGGGAAAGCAGCAATCCCTAATGTATTGCGTAAAGTGATGTTTCCTACATAATTACGGAAAGCATACCGTACGGCTACCGGTTGGGCGACCTGATCGCTCCATACTTCCACATTTCTTGTGCGACCTGCAATCCGTGCTTTTGCCGGATAGAATTTCTTGTCGGCTCCTGCAATCTCGAAACCTTCCAATTCACAGCTGCCCGGTGCCAGTCCGGAAGGGGCATTGTCGAGTGTGACGATCGCTTTGTTCTTTGAATATTCCACCTTTGTCATCATCGGTCCGGTAGATGGAAATTTATGGAGACCGTATGTTTTAGTCAGTGCGAGATTGGCTAGCCGGAGTCCTACTACGTTTTTCTGAGGAGGATGAATGCAGAACTCGTCGCCGACATCTATCGTAGGAATCATTCCGGAGTTGGGGATTGTCTGCAATGCTTTCATTTGTGCTTCCTGCAATAAGGCGGAATTTATATTCCGGCTGTTTCCGTATTTGTGCGGAGCAATCTGGACATAATAAAAAGGCATATCCGGTGCTTCCCATACATTTCTCCAGAGCTGCACCATCGCAGTCATCATCGGAGCATAGATCTGATAGTTGAATAGATTCGACTCTCCCTGATACCATAGAAATCCGCGTGCCGTATAGTTTTTTACAGGTAGTAACATGATATTATACAGACATTGCAGCCGGCTGTTCGTATCTAACTTTGGATTTTTGGCGGCTTCTATATCTGCGCCTTCCACGGAGGCGAGCGCTTCTTCTGTCATCCATGCCTCGATTCGTGAACCTCCCCAGCTGTTGATGACCAGTCCTACGGGGAGATGAAGCGTTTCCGTCAGTTGTCGGGCAAAGAAGTAACCTGCGGCACTGCAATCCATAGTGGTTTCGGGCGAAGAAACTTCCCATTTCGCTCCTTCAAAGTCTGTCCGTTCTTTCACTCCTTTGGTTCGGGGGACAGTGATAAAACGGATACGGTCGCGGTAGTTGCCTGCGTTCAGAAGAGTTTCCAGCGAATGGTCGATGGGTTGCCCCATGTTTCCTTTCATGGTCATTTCCATGTTAGACTGACCGGAGCATATCCATACCTCTCCTATTAATATATCCGATAGCGTGACCCGGATCCCGTCACTGATGGTAATAGAATAAGGAGTAAAACTCCCGGCAGGAGTATCCACTTTGACCAGCCAGGCTCCCTCATCGTCTGTCGATACCTTATAAGTACGGTTATTCCACGAAGTGGTGACAGTCACCTTTTTGCCGTCTGCCCATCCCCACAGCTTAACGGAACTGTTTTGTTGAAGTACCATATGATCTCCCATCATGGCAGGGAGCTTCACTTTGCCTTGTGCAAGCGTGAAAAATAGAAGCGAGATTGTAAAAATCAGAAAATGTTTTTTCATACTATTGTTTTATTAATTAGGATTTGACAAATACTTCACTTAGGTCTAGGGCAAAATTACAACCTAATTTGAATATGGAATAATACTATTTAGTCATTCTCTGACAGATTTTGGTCGATTTACTCTAACTTCGCTTCTCTTCCAATGATTCATTTCCTTTCCGATGTACTTGTAGGAGAAAGAAGTTTTGAATATATTTGTATTAAGACGCTTTACAGCATATGTTTTTGATGAGACAATAACTGAATAATAATATGAATTTGTTAATACTATGAGTAAATTATCTGAGAATAACACATCCAGACTTGCTTCTTTGGATATTCTTCGGGGTTTTGATCTATTTCTTCTTGTCTTCTTTCAGCCGGTGTTTGCGGCGTTGGTACGACAGTTGAACTTGCCGTTTCTCAATGATATCCTTTATCAGTTTGACCATGAAGTGTGGGAGGGATTCCGTTTTTGGGATCTTGTGATGCCGTTGTTCCTCTTTATGACAGGTGCTTCGATGCCGTTTTCACTGTCAAAGTACGTCGGTATGTCCGGCAGTTACTGGCCCGTCTATCGGAGGATTCTGAGGCGGGTGTTTCTGCTGTTTATTTTCGGAATGATTGTTCAGGGAAATCTGCTTGGACTGGACAGCAGTCATATTTATCTCTATTCAAATACTTTGCAGTCTATTGCTGTCGGCTATTTTATTGCGGCAGTCATTCAGTTACATTTTTCATTCAGGTGGCAGATAGGAATCACTTTGCTGTTGCTTTTCATATACTGGATTCCCATGACATTTTTGGGTGACTTCACACCGGCTGGAAACTTTGCCGAACAGGTGGACAGATGGGTTTTAGGTCGTTTCAGAGATGGTGTTTTCTGGAATGAGGACGGAACGTGGAGCTTTTCACCTTATTACAATTACACATGGATATGGAGCAGTCTGACATTCGGAGTGACTGTCATGCTCGGAGCTTTTGCCGGAAAGATTATGAAAGAAGGGAAAGCGAACCGTAAAAAGGTGGTACAGACTCTGTCGGTCATTGGTGTGCTTTTAGTAGGGCTGGCGATGCTTTGGAGTTTGCAGATGCCTATCATTAAGCGTTTGTGGACAGGTAGTATGACATTACTGTCCGGTGGTTATTGCTTTCTGCTGATGGCATTGTTTTATTACTGGATTGACTATAAGGGACACAGCCGTGGATTGAACTGGTTGAAAGTGTATGGTATGAACTCCATCACGGCTTACCTGTTGGGCGAAGTGGTGAACTTCCGTTGCATTGCTGATTCGGTCAGTTACGGGTTGAAACAATACATCGGAGATTATTATCCCGTATGGCTTACTTTTGCTAATTATCTTATTCTTTTCTTCCTGTTGAGAATGATGTATAAACGGGGCTTGTTTCTAAAAGTTTAGTGGAGCGGTAATCCCTCCTCTCTTAAAATAAAAAGAGCCATTTTAATCCCGAAAAGCAGGAGATAAAATGGCTCTTTCTTTATGTTGGAATCTCTTTATTTCATGACTTCTTCCGCTCTGTCCAGCGCTACCTTGAAGTTCGGGCAGATATTTTCTTTTCCCAGCAATTCATAGAATCCGGATTTCTCCAGCACCTTGTATACTTTCTCATTGACTCCGGAAAGAATGACGGTAATCTTTTCTTTTTGCGACATTTCGCAAAGTGTAGTCAGATTATGAATACCTGTGGAGTCGATGAACGGAACTTTACGCATACGGATGATGCGCACATTCGGACGGTCTCCCAGCTGCGCCATCGTTTCTTCGAACTTCGTAGCGATACCGAAGAAGTAAGGACCGTTGATTTCATATACTTCCACTCCTTTAGGGATCATGATGTTTTCTTCGTTGACGGCGATATCCGATTCTTTATTCGGGTCGATTTCATCCGTAATGACGGAGATTTCAGTAGTCTCCATGACACGTTTCATGAAGAGTACGCAGGCGATGATCAGTCCTACTTCGATGGCAACTGTCAAGTCGAAGATAACAGTGAGGAAGAAAGTAATCAGCAGTACGGTGACATCGGACTTCGGATTCTTCAGTAAAGCCTTGAAGACGCGCCAGCCGCTCATATTATAAGATACGATGACCAGTACTCCGGCAAGGCAAGCCATCGGAATATACTGTGCAAGGGGCATCAGGAAAAGAAGAATCAGAAGAAGAACAATCGCATGGATAATACCTGCAATCGGTGTCTTACCTCCATTGTTGATATTCGTCATCGTACGGGCAATAGCTCCGGTAGCGGGGATACCTCCGAACAATGGCGCTACGATATTTGCCGCACCCTGTGCGATTAGTTCTGTGTTGGAATCATGACGGTCGCCTATCACACCATCGGCTACGGTGGCAGACAAGAGTGATTCGATAGCTCCCAGCACTGCAATAGTGATAGCTACCGGAAACAGATTTTTGATAGCTTCCCAATCCAGAGCCGGTACAACGGCATCCGGCAATTCTGACTTAATGGTGAAACGGTCGCCGATGGTCGGAATGCAATCTATTCCGCCATAAGTCTTCATCAGATAGACGGCCACTGTCACTACAATAATAGCAATCAGCGAGCCGGGAATTTTTTTAGAAAACCGGGGAGTGATTGCAATGATAATGATGCTGACAATACTTACAATGGTATTCCACCAATTCACGGTATCGAAATGACGGAAATAAATCATCCATTTCCCGACAAAATCTCCCGGTACTTTTTCACCTCCGAAAGACAGGCCGAAGATATCGGCAATCTGCGTAGTAAAAATGGTAACGGCAATACCGCTGGTGAAACCGACGATAATGGGATACGGAATAAACTTGATAACGGCTCCGAGCTTGAACACTCCTAATAATATAAGGAGAACACCTGCCATAAGCGTTGCCACAATCAGTCCGGCTTCGCCATATTGCTGGATGATGCCGTAGATGATCACAATGAAAGCTCCTGTCGGTCCACCGATCTGGACTTTGCTTCCTCCCAGCAGAGAGATGATGAATCCGGCAATAATAGCAGTGATAATACCTTTCTCGGGCGATACTCCCGAAGCAATACCGAAGGCGATGGCCAGTGGAAGTGCTACGATGCCGACAATGACGCCTGCCATCAGGTCCGCCATAAACGTTTCTTTCGAATAATTCTTTAAACAAGAAACCAATTTGGGTTTAAATTCAAATAACTTCATTTCTGTGAATTATTATATATAATTTGCTCTTTTGCAAAGTAGAGGTTGCAAAATTACGCAAAATAATCGAGATAAGTATGTTTAGCAACATGCTATTTGATTGTTGATAGGTTTTATCTATGAATCGATAGTTTTTATTCATTAAGAAAAGGGAGCTTATTACGAACAAATCGCTTATATTTGCGTTATAAATAGTACGACAAGTTACGTTTGGTAATAACCAATTTAAATATAGATTAGAATTATGACTAAAAGTATTAAAGGAACCCAGACTGAGAAGAATCTGCTGACTTCATTCGCAGGAGAATCACAGGCTAGAATGCGTTACACTTATTTTGCAAGTGTTGCAAAGAAGGAAGGTTACGAACAAATTTCAGCAATCTTCACAGAGACAGCTGATCAGGAAAAGGAACACGCTAAACGTATGTTCAAGTTCCTGGAAGGTGGTATGGTAGAAATTACTGCCAGCTATCCGGCTGGTGTGATCGGTAATACACTCGAAAATCTTCGCGCTGCCGCTGCCGGCGAACACGAAGAATGGTCACTGGATTATCCTCATTTCGCTGATGTGGCAGAACAGGAAGGTTTCCCGATGATTGCTGCTATGTACCGCAATATCTCAATCGCCGAGAAAGGCCACGAAGAAAGATACCTGGCTTTCATGAACAACATCGAAAATATGACCGTATTCGCTAAAGAAGGCGAAGTGGTATGGCAATGCCGTAACTGCGGTTATATCGAAATCGGTAAGGAAGCTCCTGAAGTTTGCCCGGCATGTTTGCATCCGCAGGCTTATTTCGAGGTGAAGAAAGAAAACTATTAATAATAAGAGGTGTTTATTAGATAATAAAAATGCCGCTTGCATATAATTGCAAGCGGCATTTTATTTATTAAGACATTTCATTATCTGACTGTATCATCTCTGTAGATCGTTACAGTCCTTTCTTTCGTAGAGTCATTTTTGATACTGGTCACATCTCCCTTTGTGGTAAAGTACACATAGTTTCCCATATCCATAAATCGATAGACTTTGACTCCGTCATGCTCGAACAAATAGCTGACTTCGTAAGTTCGGTTGTTTTCCGATTTGCCTTGTTTCAATGGGATCCCTGTATAGCAGGAACTTACACCTGCCATAACGAATAAAAGAATAAATAGTCTAGTTAATGTTTTCATGATTATTTTTTAGCGTGTGGATAATCAATCGTATAATGCAATCCGCGGCTTTCTTTGCGTTCCATTGCCTGACGCATAATCAGATATCCTACGTTGACCATATTACGCAATTCGCAAATCTCTCTGGAGGCTACGCTGCGTTTGAACAGGCTTTCAGTTTCTTCGTAAATGATATCCAGTCGGTCCCAGGCACGTTTCAGACGAAGGTCGCTGCGGACAATACCTACATAAGTACTCATAATCTGGTTGACTTCCTTCATGCTTTGCGTGATCAGTACCATCTCTTCCGGTGAACGGGTTCCCTCGTCGTTCCATTCGGGGATGGCTTCGTTGTAGGCATACTGGTCTACAACTTTCAGGCTATGCTTGGCGGCAGCGTCGGCATATACGACAGCTTCGATCAGTGAGTTGGAAGCCAGGCGGTTACCGCCGTGAAGACCGGTGCAGGAGCACTCTCCCACTGCGTAGAGGCGTTCGATAGAAGACTGTCCGTTCAGGTCTACGAGGATACCGCCGCAAAGATAGTGGGCTGCCGGAGCTACCGGAATGTAATCTTTGGTGATGTCGATGCCCAGGCTGAGGCATTTCTCGTAAATATTGGGGAAGTGCTTCTTTGTCTCTTCCGGGTCTTTGTGGGTGACGTCGAGATAAACATGGTCATCACCCCGATTTTTCATTTCGTTGTCGATGGCACGGGCTACGATATCGCGCGGAGCGAGTGAAAGACGGGGATCGTATTTCTGCATGAACTCCTTGCCGTCCATCGTGCGGAGTACGCCACCGTAGCCACGCATCGCTTCCGTAATCAGGAACGAAGGGCGGTCGCCCGGATGGTACAGGGCGGTAGGATGGAATTGCACAAACTCCATATCCTTCACCGTACCTTTGGCACGATAGACCATGGCGATACCGTCTCCGGTAGCGACTAGCGGATTGGTGGTCGTTTTATAAACAGCTCCTACTCCACCGGTGGCCATAAGAGTCACTTTGGCGAGATAGGTATCTACTTTTCCAGTTTTCGGGTCGAGGATGTAGGCACCGTAGCATTTGATGTCCGGTGTCTGGCGGGTAACGGTTACTCCCAGATGATGCTGGGTCAGTATTTCAACGGCAAACTGGTTTTCGATCACCTCGATGTTCGGATGCCTTTGCACGGCTTTGATCAGGCTGTCCTGAATTTCTGCTCCCGTATTATCTTTATGGTGAAGAATGCGGAACTCGGAGTGTCCTCCTTCGCGGTGCAAGTCAAATTCGCCTTTCTCGTTTTTGTCGAAGTCCACGCCCCATTTGATCAGTTCTTCAATTTGCGCAGGCGCTTCGCGCACTACTTTTTCTACTGCGCCACGGTCGCTGATCCAGTCGCCGGCAATCATCGTATCTTCAATGTGTTTGTCGAAATTATCCACCAGCAGGTTGGTGACGGACGCCACTCCTCCTTGTGCGAAGTACGTATTGGCTTCTTCCAGCCCGCTTTTACAGATAAGAGCAACTTTACCTTTGTGCGCCACTTTGAGCGCAAAACTCATACCGGCAATTCCGGAGCCGATAACGAGGAAATCGAATTTTCTTACCATAATTTTGTTTATTTCTCACCGCAAAGCTACAAAATAAGTCACTTCGTTGTTCTTTTCGTTGTCACTAATTCATAAATTTGCTACCTTGCACGCAAAAATCTGACAAAATGAATCGAATTTTTCATGCCCGCATCGCCTGGTACCAGTATTTTCTGCTGGTGGTGCTTACTGTAAATGCCGTTGGTGCTTTGTGGTGTAAATATATCTTGCCGGCAGTGCTACTAATGCTCCTGCTTATTGTAGTCATCGAACAGATTATTCATACGGTTTATACCGTATCTACCGATGGACTTCTGGAGATATCCACCGGACGTTTTATGCGTAAAAAAGTAATTCCAATTGCCGAAATCACGGCTATCCGGAAGTATCATTCCATGAAATTCGGAAAGTTTTCGGTGACGAATTATGTCTTGATAGAGTATGGAAACGGGAAGTTTGCTTCGGTGACGCCTGTCAAGGAACGTGAATTTGTGGAGTTGATTAAAAAGAGAATGGAACTATAAATTTTATACCTATGAAATACCAAGTCATTATCATCGGTGGCGGTCCCGCAGGATATACAGCCGCCGAAGCTGCCGGCAAAGCCGGTTTGAGCGTACTCCTTATCGAGAAGAACAATCTGGGAGGTGTCTGCCTGAATGAAGGATGCATCCCGACGAAAACTCTGTTGTATTCGGCAAAGACTTACGACAGTGCACGTCATGCCTCGAAATATGCGGTGAATGTCTCCGAAGTCTCTTTTGACTTGCCGAAGATCATTGCCCGCAAAAGTAAAGTGGTGCGCAAACTGGTATTGGGTGTAAAGGCAAAGCTGACCTCCAATAATGTCGCGATGGTGACGGGAGAGGCGCAGATCATAGATAAAAATACAGTTCGCTGTGGCGAAGAGACATACAATGCGGAAAATCTGATCCTTTGTACAGGCTCCGAGACCTTTATCCCTCCTATTACTGGCGTGGAAACGGTGAATTACTGGACGCATCGGGATGCGCTGGACAGTAAGGAACTGCCTGCCTCCCTTGCCATTGTAGGCGGTGGAGTGATCGGTATGGAGTTTGCGTCATTCTTTAATAGTCTCGGTGTGCAGGTGACGGTGATTGAGATGATGGATGAGATTTTGGGAGGAATGGATAAGGAACTGTCTGCATTGCTTCGTGCCGAATATGCGAAGCGGGGCATTAAATTCCTGCTCAGCACTAAAGTTGTCGCCTTATCACAGACGGAAGAAGGTGCGGTTGTTTCATACGAGAATGAAGAAGGAAAGGGCAGTGTTATAGCAGAAAAACTATTGATGAGCGTTGGACGCCGACCTGTGACGAAAGGTTTTGGACTCGAAAATCTGAATCTGGATAAAACCGGGCGTGGCGCTATCAAGGTCAATAAGAAGATGCAGACTTCGCTGTCCGGCGTTTATGTCTGCGGTGATCTGACAGGCTTTTCTTTGCTGGCTCATACGGCTGTCCGTGAGGCCGAGGTTGCCGTACATTCTATTTTGGGTAAGGAAGATGCAATGAGTTACCGGGCTATCCCCGGCGTTGTTTATACGAATCCGGAGATTGCAGGAGTCGGAGAAACGGAAGAATCGGCCTCAGCAAAAGGAATTACTTATAAGGTGGTGAAACTTCCGATGGCTTATTCCGGTCGTTTTGTGGCGGAGAATGAAGGTGTGAACGGAGTCTGCAAAGTACTGCTGGATGAACAGGAGCAGATAATCGGAGCACACGTGCTGGGCAATCCTGCTTCGGAAATCATCACTCTTGCCGGTACTGCCATTGAGCTTGGACTGACTGCCGCCGCATGGAAGAAGATTGTTTTCCCTCATCCTAGGGTAGGAGAGATTTTCCGGGAGGCATTATAAGATTGATCATAAGCGGATAGCCGTGATATTCAAGATACGGAAGAAGTTGAAGTAGCATGAAAGTTAATGTAGAAGGTTGATGAAGAAGTATTTGTTGTTTTTGGTTTTATCAGTTGTCCTGTTGCCCGCATCCGTATGGGGACAGGCAAATCTTTCTCAGATTGATTCACTAATCAAAAGAATGCTTCCCGAAGCATCCGAAGTCGGCATATCCGTGTATGACCTGACAGCGAAGAAGTCATTATATACTTATCGTGATACGAAACTCTCCCGTCCGGCTTCTACCATGAAGCTGCTCACAGCTATTACGGCCCTCTCCCGTCCCGATGCGGACAATCCTTTCCGTACGGAAGTCTGGCACGACGGGGTGATAGAGCATGATACGTTGCAAGGCAACTTGTATGTTGTCGGTGGATTCGATCCGGAATTTGACAGTTTGATGATGGATTCATTGATCGAAGAAGTAATCACCTTCCCTTTTTCGGTAATCAACGGACAGGTGTATGGCGATGTTTCGATGAAAGATTCCCTTTATTGGGGGCACGGATGGGCATGGGATGATACTCCGGAGGCTTATCAGCCTTATATGTCTCCGTTGATGTTTTGTAAGGGTGCTGTGGAAGTGACGGTGGTTCCCGGCTCTCTACAAGGAGATACGGCAAGCGTTTCCTGCAAGCCTGTGTCTTCTTATTATACCCTGACGAACCGGACAAAGACACGTACTCCTTCTGCCGGAAAATATTCATTATCGAGAGACTGGTTGACCAATGGGAATAATCTGATCGTAACAGGCAATGTTCCTACGTTTAGAAAGGATTTGATAAATGTCTATGATTCAGGGAGCTTCTTTATGCACGCTTTTTTAGAACGTCTCCGTGCTAAAGGAATCGTGGTTCCCGAATCGTACGGTTTTACCGAATTACCGTCCGATGGAGCAGAGCAGATGGCTCGCTGGGAGACTCCGGTGCAGAAGGTCTTGAATCAGTTGATGAAGGAAAGTGATAATTTGAATGCGGAAGCAATGCTTTGCCGGATTGCGTCACAAGCTACAGGAAAGAAACGTGTGACGGCGGAGGATGGCATTGTTGAGATTATGAAACTGGTTCGTAACCTCGGGCACGATCCGAAAGACTATAAGATTGCGGATGGTTGCGGATTGTCTAATTATAATTACCTGTCTCCTGCCCTGTTGGTCGATTTTCTGAAATATGCCTATTCACAATCCGATGTTTTTCAGAAACTGTATAAGTCCCTTCCTGTTGCCGGAATAGACGGAACGCTGAAAAACAGAATGAAGAATACTCCCGCATTCAGAAATGTCCATGCAAAGACCGGTTCGTTTACGGCGATCAATGCCCTTGCCGGTTATCTGAAGATGAAGAACGGACATACCTTGGCTTTTGCCATTATGAATCAGAATGTGCTTTCGGCTGCCAAGGCGAGGGCGTTTCAGGATAAGGTTTGTGAGGTGATTATCGGACATTGAAAGGAGCATTGAATAAGGTTGTTGATAGAAATGATAAATATCTGCTGAAAAAAAGTACTCTTTTATTTGAACGTTTGCTTTGCTCGCGTGTATGCTTTGTCAGAACGGTTCTAATTAAGCAATGTTGAATTTAATAAAAGAGTGAATAATGAAAACTATCAAATACTTGTTACTTGTCTTATTGTGCTATTGTACAGCACAGGTTTATTCTCAAAACAAGGCAAGCTGGGTCCCGGACTCTATTGCATCTCAGATTCCTGTAATTCAGAATCAGGCCCGGGAATGGAAACAGAAGATCTATGAAAACCCTAAAGATGAAAAAGCATGGATGTCCTATGCACGAACGATTCAAACACTCAAATCGCTTACTCCCGGCGATGATATAGAAAAGGAAATCAATGAGATGATGGACAAAATGAAAAAAGAGATACCCAATACTGCTACTTATGCCTTGATACAGAATATGATTTTACCTTTTGGAAAAAATGATATGACTTTTGATGAAATTATAGATAAGTGGCCTGATGCTGTGATGCATTATCCTGTTTATATGGGCTTGTCTTTTAGCAATAAGGATAGGCTGAAAGACATTTCTACCCGGTGGTATCAATCAGGTGCATATCCTGTTCAGTCTTTAAATTATACCTATAATGAATTGACTTCTGCCGAAAAGGACGCATTGATATTTACTGATGTTAATTGGACGCTGTTTGGAAGTTATCTGCTTCAATATGGAAAGGGATTGTTTGATGATAAAAAAGTAATCCTTTCAGGTTTAATCCTTCCTTCATTTTCTATGAACAGGCTTACGGAGGAATTAGGCATACCGGAGTTCAAAGATACTGACCCTGAATTTTATAAAAGTAAAACTCCTACGGCAACATTTGCAAATGAAATCAAAAAACGTATAGAGCATATTGCCAAATATACCAACCGTCCCATTTATATCTCTGTCTCAACCAATGAAGCTGTGAAAGATCTGCTGAAAGACCATTTATATACTGAAGGTCTGTTAATGAGATATTCTGCCAAACCTTATGATAATGTTCGTCGAGTAACCACTGCTGCCTCTCAAATTGCGGATCGTCGCCAAAGAGAT
>OKHY01000468.1_pt1 | contig 12044 bp, 10 predicted proteins | sample 1611821 | NCBI WGS metagenome assembly OKHY01 (sample SAMN04436773, study PRJEB24849) | human gut metagenome | biome: human gut; feature: NICU; material: stool | host: Homo sapiens | place: USA: Saint Louis, MO | collected 2011-04-29
AAATAACCCCTGCTTCCTCATCCAGGGTCACATGGCAGGGAAGGGTGCCCGTAGTTCCTCTGGAATTGAGAATCTCCAGAGAATTCTCACGGCATTTTATGGCGCAAACGCCTCCCCCCGCATTCCCATGATACTCCATATCCTCCATCACTGCATACATCATGGTCCCGTTCTGCGAAAGGGCCAGATACGACGGGTTTGATATACCCGGAAGAGCCAGTTGCCTTTCCAGTATTTGGCTGTTTCCATCCATCCTGTATCTGAAAATACCATTTTCATCCGCACCCGCATATGTTCCTGCATAAATCCTATATTCCATCATACATCCCTCCCCGTAACCTGTTTGAAAAACATTGTTCCAAAAAGATAGATACTAAAGTATACCAAAGGTAGCAAATGCCTCCGTCGCGCTCATGCCTTTCTCAATAGCCTTTCTTACGTTCTTCTCTCCTCTTGCTTTTTCAAGGGCTTTTTCAATCACATATTCAATATGCTCTGCCGGAATAACCAGAACACCGTCCACATCACCAAAGATCAAATCGCCGGACATAACGGTTACGCCTTCTATTTCGATCCGGCAGCGGTAATCCACCACCTGGGTGCGCACAGAAGAATCCTGGGCATAACATCCCCTGGAAAATACAGGCCAGTTCTGGTCCAGCACCTGAGGCGTATCCCTATGCCATCCATTGACAACTGCACCTGCCGCCCCGCGCTTTTTTGCAGTGGCCGTTAAAAGTTCTCCCCAATACGCGCAGCGCATGGTGCCTCCGGCAGCCACATAAATTTCGTCCTCCTGCAAGTCATCCAGCGCCTCTGTCAAATAACCAAAGGGCTTTTTCTGCTGGCCGAATACATCAATCATTAAAACGGTCATAGCATAACCTGCCAGCTTCATATCATCCCTAAGGGGCCGGACTGCCTGGGGGAGAAACTGGTGGTATAATCCCATCTGGTCCAGTATATCCCCTACCACAGGAGTATACAGCTCTTTCTTTATAACTTCCAGCAATTCATGTTTTTTTAACACCATTTTATATCTCCTCCTTTTTAATCCAGAAGCAAAGTTCTGTTTGCCTTATCTCCCCTGCCTCAAGACAGAGAGCGCTTCCATTCTCAATGGCCTTTATTAAACCCGATGACGGGTAACTGGTCCATGGCTCCAGCGCCAGGTTATAAGTTCTTCCATACCATGGATATCCATAAGAACCACCGCATACCTGCCACATCCACATATATGGGAACAGTTTTCCGTCCCAGCTCATTCCATAACTTATGTTTTTAGTTTCATTATGTACCCGGTACCAGGCACGCTCCGGAAAACCGGTTATATAAATCATATCCGCAGTATCAGCATCCTCCCCCGGCACGTTTGAAAAATCCACTCCATTGCCGGCAGCAGGCCATTCAAACCTGGTTCCCGGCTTCAGACGCTGTGTCTCAAAATCGCGCTGATCCATGGAAAAACCCACGGTCCCATTTGTGTCAATCCGGCAGCTGCTATCCAGAAAAGGTTTTCCCACGGTGGGGTGATGGCCCCACATAAGCTCCATTGGCTCCTTTGCCAGATTGGTAAGGCTTTCCCGGATTGTGATGGCGCTTTCATCCCTCTTTAAGGAAATTTCCTTCTCCAGACGGAACGGGGAGCGCAGGGTGGTAATGCATGCCTTAAGGACAACCTCCTCCTCAGAATCCTTTAGAATCCTGCAATCCCACGGCACACTTGAAATCTCCCCGTGCATCCCCAGACAAGCGCCTTTGTAGCTGCACTCTCCTCCTCCGTTGGGAAGTATCTCCTGCCATCCTCCTGAATTATGGTCCAGGTAATTCCCCAGACTGTCCCCGGAATTAGACAGATACTCACTTCTTTTATGAAGCCCCGCCGGAGACCGCCACATAAAATCAATATCCTCCGGCTTGTACAGCATTTCCACACAGTCCATGCCCCTGTCAGCCAAAAATGTCAGCCGCAGCTTTTGATTTTCCATGACAACCGCCTTGTTGCCATCCATGATTATCTGGTCTGTGATCCTGCACCCATAATTACGGCTGTACATTGCCACTCTCCTTTCTGCGCACTTGGCAATGCCAATATGCATCCCCACTCCGCAATTCCACTTCCCAGCCTTTAATACCGCAGCAGATTTTCACTGTATCCCCCGTCCACATACAATGTGGTTCCGGTTACATAGGAGGAGGCGTCAGAAGCCAGGAATACGGCAGGACCAATCAGCTCATCCGCACGGCCAACCCGTCCTATGGGAATCCATTTTTCAAAATCCATGGCCTCCACCAGTTCACGGTTCATATCCGTAAGAATGGCGCCGGGGGCCAGATTATTGACACGGATTCCATACTTGGCCAGCTCCAGGGCAGCCACCTTGGTAAACATACCTAACGATGCTTTAGCCATGCAGTAATAGCCATTTTCCCGCACCGGCACCTTCTGATGAATGGAGGTCACGTTGATGACGGATGCCCGCCCGGCCTTTTTCAGAGCCGGAAGCAGCTTCTGCAGCAGGAAATAAGGCGACTTGGTATTTACATTGTAGATGGCGTCCATTGACTCCTCCTCAGCATTTTCAATGGCGCTGTGAGTCTCAAAACCGGCATTGTTAATCAGCACATCCAGTCTGTCCTCCCTGGACAGGAAAGGACGTAGCATTCCGTCTAACCCTTCCTGGTCTCTGAGATCGCCATAAATATAGTCAAATTCATTTTCCTCTGCAATCCTTCTGGTCCTGTCCTCACTGCTGCCATGAATCCATACCCTGCCGCCTGCCTGCTTCACTCCCTGTGCAATTGCAAAGCCAATTCCCCTGGTTCCTCCTGTAATCAGGACATTCTTATCCGTCAAATCAAATAACTGCATATACAGACCTCCTTTTATCTTCCTATCCTTCCAGCCCCATTAACTCCGCCCTTATAAATCCAAGAGCAAAGGCCATTCCCGCATGCCATGTATCCTGGCACTGAATCTGCGGCGTATGGTCAGGAATCAGAACACCTTCAAAGTGATTCTTTTTTAAAATCTCCAATGTTCTCTTTATATTGATATCCCCGTCATCCACAAATACTTCCGTATAATCCGGAACCTTGCCCCGTACATTCCTGACATGGGCATAGCCAATCTTTCCCTGGGAGGAATACTGCTCCAAGGCATCATAGATATTTCCATCTGTCATCTCCTGGATACTTCCCATGCAAAAGTCAATTCCATTGCAGGGACTTGGAACCAGGCCCAGCACTTTCTGATACAGCTGCGGCTGGTAGACCAGGCGCGGAGTACCTCTTAAAAATGGCATAGGCGGGTCGTCCGGGTGCAGGGCCATCATTACTCCTGCCTCCTCTGCCACCGGAAGAATACGCTCCAGAAACCATTTTAGCCTATTCCACAATTCCTCGTATCCGATATCTTCTATGTATTCTCCCCGGGCATTCTCTGCATAGGTCATATTCCATATCTCACCCTTTGGAATCCTGGCATCCAGATTGAGCTGTCCGGCATGAAAACAGGTACTGATCGCTCCTCCTCTGGCCTTTTTTGTTTTTTGGTGGCCCCACACTCCAGCAAGACTGAAATTATATCCGAAACATCGTATGCCTGCTTTTCCTGCATTGCGTATAATTTCCTTCAGATGCTCCATCTGTTCTTCCTTTTTAGGTCCATCCAGCAATATATCATACCAGTCCGCCGGACTGAAATTCTCAATTCCGTAAATATTAAGCCCCTTTTCCTTTGCCTGCTTCTGGAGCGCCATCATGTGGTCCAGACTCCAAACAGACTCCCCTGCTCTGGCGATTCCGTAATTTTCCTTTTCATCCGTAGCTTTGACAATATCATTTTCTCCATCGTAGTAATTTGCCAGATGGATAATTACATCCGAGCATCCGCACTGTCTTGCAAAGGTAAATTCCTCATCCTTTAGCATGTAACGATATAATCCGACTCCCAGCTTCATTTCCTTCCTCCAAGCCACTCTCATTAATTATTTCTTTTTTTCGTCATGTATGTGTTAAACATAACTGCAAAAAACATCAGGGCGCCATTAATCACATACTGCATGAATTCGTTTACATTCAGCAATGTCATGGCGTTGGTGATTACACCTGTAAATAGTACGCCTATCAAAGTTCCCCATATGGTTCCAATACCGCCCAACATACTGGTACCGCCGATTACTACAGAGGATATAATCTGCGTCTCCCAGCCGCGTCCAAAGGTAAATGTGGCAGAACGGACCTGTGCGGAATTCATAATACCTGACAATACACACATCAGCTGCACCATACACATGACAAAAATCCTGGTTTTCCACACACTGATTCCATTTAAACGGGCAGCCTCCGCATTACCTCCCACTGCGTAAATTCTTCTTCCAAGGTCAGTTTTCTCTGTCAGGAACCAAAAAAACAGGAAGATTAAGATAAAGACAATGGCGGGAAAGGGTATTCCCAGAATCCTTCCGCTTCCCAGAAAGGCATACCAGGTTGGGAAGGCATTGGCGATAGGAAATCCGCCGCACACGATAGCCGCAAAACCATACATCACATTCAGGGTAGCCAGTGTGATAATGAAACTGGGCATATTAAATTTCTGTCTGGCCCATGCGTGGAACAATCCTGTCAAGAGAGCCACCAGGGTGGCTGCTGCAATTCCCACTAACGCGCCAAGCTCAATGGGCATGATTCCTGCCTCAGCAAGTCCCTTTGAGATAAATCCTGCCAGCACTCCGCTTAAGGCTACCTGAGATCCAACGGACAGGTCTATTTCACCTGAAATGATTACCAGACACATTCCGTAAGCAATGACACCCTTCATAGCCGCATTCCGCAATATGTTTAAAATATTTCCCGATTTCAGAAAGGACGGCGCCGCAATACTTACACCAATAATCAGAACCAGCAGAAGAATTTCAATCAGGTGGTCCAGAATTAAATTTTTTGTTTTTTTGCCGGAAAATAGTTCCATATGCAATGAGTCGATTTTTACAGATTTCATTCTACCTTTCCTCCCATACAATACGCGTATAATGCATCTATGGTCACATGGTCGTCCAGACACACTTCCCCAACGATTTTTCCCATATGCATAATCAGAATCCTGTGACATACCTCCACCAGTTCCTCCAGCTCTGATGACACAAAAATACTGGATATTCCTTTTCTGGACTGCTCCCACATAATCTGGAAAATCTGTTGTTTTGCTTTTACATCTATTCCTCTGGAGGGCTCATCATACATCATAATCTTGGGAGCCGTATTCAACCAGTTTCCAATAATTACCTTTTGCTGGTTGCCGCCGGAAAGAGAGCTTACCGGGGCCATCAAATCCGGAATTTTAATCTGTAAATCCCTAATCTGTCTCTCTGAAAATTCTTTTCTGGTTTTTTCATTTATCACATGGCGCTGTGTCATCTTATCCATACTGGCATAGCAGAGGTTATCACGGATGGAATGAATCAAAATCACCCCCTGCGTTTTTCTCTCTTCCGGCGTCAGCCCCAGCCCCATCTGCATCATTCCGATGGGACCGGCATTTTTGGGAGCAGTTTTCCGGTCCACCAGGATTTCACCGCTGTCGTATGGGTCTGCACCAAATAAACAGCGCAGCAGCTCTGTACGGCCGGACCCCAGCATTCCTGCAATTCCTAATACCTCTCCCTTTCTCAGCTGAAAGGATACGTCCTGGAACTTCCCCTTGCGGGTAAGATGTTTTACATCCATTATGATGCCATCCTGCACCTTAAGGTCTCCGGGTCTTTCCTTGATTTCCACATCACCGAACATCATAGTAATGATATCCTTGTGCTGCAGCGAACTAATTGGCTCTGTTCCTATGTATTTTCCATCCCGCAGCACTGTAACGCTGTCTGCAATCTCCCACAGCTCCTGTAATCTGTGGGAGATGTAGATAATGATTACATCCTGCTTTTTTAACATCCGTATTGCCTCAAACAGCTTCTGGGTTTCATTGGCGGCCAGAGCCGATGTGGGCTCATCCAGCATAAGCACCTTCGGTTTAAAGCTCATGGCCTTGGTAATTTCCACCACCTGGCACTGCCACATACTGAGCCTGAACACCTTTTCATGGGGGTCAATATCTACGCCCATTGCATGCAGCAGCTCTCCTGCCATCTGATACGTCCTCTTCCAGTCTACCAGACGTCCCTTCTTTGGAAGACGTCCCAAAAAAATATTTTCCGCCACTGAGAGATGGGGAACCAGACTCAGCTCCTGATATACAGTGGCGATTCCCTTGTTCAGTGCTTCCACCGGTGTACTGAAATGCAATTCCTCTTCATCCAGGTAAAAATGTCCGCTTGTGGGCTGAATGGCGCCTGCAAATACTTTAACCAGGGTTGATTTTCCCGACCCGTTCTTTCCGATAAAGGCATGGACTTTTCCGCTGTCAAAGGATACGGTGACATCATCCAATGCTCTTGTTCCCGGATAATCCTTTATAATCCCTTCCGTTCTCAAAATGCTCATGGCATACTCCTTATTCTTACCGGTAACGAACTCAGCTACATTTTGGATTTAAGGTCTGACATAAAATCATCCAGCTGCTTTGTATCGCCGCGTCTTAACGGTATACCTTCCACAATTACTGTCTTTCCCTGGTCCGCCACATCCTTTCCTTCAATGGACTGGACCAGTGTCTCAACCGTCTTATATCCAATCTGAAACGGATCCTGTCCTGTGACGGCCTGAAGAATATCATTATCTGCTTTCAGCAAATCCACAATCTGCTCAGACGCGTCAGTACCGAATACAAAGGTCTTGCCTGCCTGTCCTGCATTTTCCACTGCCATAACAGCACCGATGGTTCCGCCGTCGTTGGCAGCAAACATGATATCAATATCCGGGTTGGCGGCCAGCATGTCCCCTGCCTTTGCAATGGCTGTATCCTGGAGCCATGCATCCTGGTTGGAAACAATCTCATAGTTTACCCCGCCCTCATCCAGGGCAGCAAGGAAGCCGTTGACCCTCTCAGCTGAGGTTTCCGGAATTTGTGTCTTAAACTGAAGGATTCCCAGCTCGATTTTCTCATCCCCGTATTTTTCCTTAATAAAGTCTACTGCAATCTCGCCAGTCTGTTTACAGAAGGCATAATTATCCGAGGTATAGGCTGCTATGGAAAAAGGGTATGAGTCCATGGCCGTATTGGCCACACAGATTTTGACCCCTTTATCGCTTGAAACCTTAAGTGCCTCCGGAGAAATCGTTGCGGACAGAGGGGAGATGGCGATGCCGGCAACTCCTTGTGCTGTATATGTATTTACCAGCTCAGTTTCCTTCATCTGATCATTTGTGACATTGGAAAGCTGGATTTCATACCCCAGATCCTTTGCAGCCGCCTCATATCCAGCCGACATCAGCTTAAAAAACTGATCTTCCTGGAACACAATACCTGCAATTGACTTTCCTGCACCAGATGTATCTGTCTGCTCTTCCCCTTCTCCGGCCTTCTCTTTCTGACCTTTCTCTTCCTGGCTTGTCCCCTGGGCCACGGTTGTTCCTCCTGTTGTCTTGGCTGCCCCGTCTCCATCCATGCTGCATGCACCCAATACACCGGCCATTCCTAATATCATTGCTGCTAACGCTATCTTCTTCATAAAGCCTGCCTCCTAATATCATTACATAGTTTTTGTTTTCATTTAAATGAGCTCATTCATTTATGTTCTTACTATATCTTATTTTATTCCCCAAATCTTCTTTACTTTTGATATTTATTGTTTTATATTGATATTTAGACAAAAACAACTGGATATTCAGGCAGGGAGAGGAACTATTCTTATGCAAATTTCAGCTAAAAATGTAAATACTCCATCTGTATTCCCCATTGATTGCGAGGTCTATTACTCAATCCGTACACTGATTGATGCAAATGAATACCCGCAGGTCCATGATTTTTATGAAATCATACTAGTGACTGAGAATTCACTGGATATTTTGTTAAATAATGACCGAATCAAACTTGGGCATGGAAATCTGCTTCTTATCCGTCCCGGTGATATCCACACCAAAATACAGACCGGGGACTCTGTACATATTAATCTGGCCTTTCCGGCTTATACGGTAAATTCTCTTTTTGGTTACCTTTATAACTCTCAGGCCCCGCGCAAAGAACTGTTTGCTGGTTCCCACTCCCCGATTGTCCGGTTAAGCACCATTGACACGCTGATGATCCAAAATCGTTTGTCCTTTCTTAACCAGCTGTCATCTTCTGATATGGAGGAAAAAAACACCCATCTCAGAGCAATCCTTATTGACATTATGTATTCCTATATCATTCCTGAATTGGAAAAACAAAAAAGGTCCTCGGATGCCTCCAATCTGCCGGCCTGGCTTGTTCCTGCACTGGAGGGATTATCCAATCCCAAAAACCTGACCATGGGGATGGATTATCTTGTCCGCCAGACACAGCGTTCCCCGGAACACATCTGCAGAATGTTCCGTAAGCATCTGGGAATCACCCCCTCTGCCTACATCAACGGAAAACGGCTTAACTATGCTGCTAATCTTCTGATACACACAGATATGGAGATTGTAGACGTAATATATGAAAGCGGCTTTCAGAGCATCAATTATTTTTATCATCTGTTTAAAAAAGAGTACGGCATCTCCCCTGTAAAGTACAAAAAGATCCATCTGGTCCAGAAACTTTAGAACCGGTTCCCGCCGGGCACGCAAAAAGGCAGCCTCCACATCTGCAACTGATATGGAGACTGCCTTCTTTTATTTCATCTATAACTGCAATTAGACCGGATAAGCCTTGCTGTCCTTGTCGGCAGCACTGCTGTCCACCTTGGTCTGCTGGGCAGCCCTGTACTCGAAGAAATCCTTGGCCACTGCCGGGAACAGCGCATAGCTGAGAACATCCTCATCCTGCTGCTTCCACTGCGCGCATTCCTTCTCAAACTGAGGAAGCTGAGGAGCAATCAGGTCGGCAGGACGGCAGGTAATGGGTGTCTCGTCGCCGATAATCTTTTTCTGCACTTCCGGATTAAAGGGCTTAACTGTCTGGCCGAATTCACCAAGCATGATTTTCTTGGATTCCTTCGGAACCATCTTATAGCGCTCGCCCATGATAACGTTCATAACAGCCTGTGTACCCACAATCTGGGATGACGGTGTAACTAACGGAGGCTCGCCGAAGTCCTTACGCACTCTCGGAATCTCCTCCAGAACCTGGCGGTACTTGTCTTCCTGTCCGGCCTCTTTTAACTGGCTTACCAGGTTGGACAGCATTCCGCCCGGCACCTGATACTGAAGGGTCTTGATATTAACTCCCAGAACCTTCGGGTTCAGAAGGCCGCTCTTAAGGGCCTGCTCACGTATGGGCTGGAAATGGTCTGCAATCTCAGCCAGCAGTGTCTGGTCATAGCCGGTGTCATATGGGGTGCCGCGGAAGGTCTCCACCATAACCTCAGTGGCCGGCTGGCTGGTTCCCAGAGCCAGAGGCGACATGGCGCAGTCGATGATTTCACATCCTGCCTCTACTGCCTTTAAATAAGTCATGGAAGCAACGCCTGATGTGTAGTGGGTATGCAGGTCGATAGGAAGGCTTGTTCCTTCCTTCAGAGCCTGTACCAGCTCTGCTGCCGCGTATGGTGTCAGCAGACCTGCCATATCCTTGATACACAGTGAGTCAGCACCCATGTCCTCAATTCTCTTTGCAATATCCTTCCAGTAATCCAGTGTATAGGCATCGCCCAGAGTATAGCACAGCGCAATCTGAGCATGTCCTTTTTCTCTGTTGGTGGCTTTTACAGCTGTCTCCAGGTTGCGGATATCGTTCAGACAGTCAAAGATACGGATGATATCAATACCGTTGGAAATGGACTTCTGTACAAAGTACTCCACTACATCGTCCGCATAGTGGTTATATCCCAGAATGTTCTGTCCGCGGAACAGCATCTGCAGCTTGGTGTTCTTAAATCCGTCTCTCAGTTTCCTCAGTCTCTCCCATGGATCTTCCTTCAGGAAACGGAGGCAGGAATCAAAGGTAGCGCCGCCCCAGCACTCAACCGCATGGTAGCCTACCTTGTCCATCTTATCAATAATGGGCAGCATCTGCTCTGTGGACATTCTGGTTGCGAGCAAAGACTGGTGGGCGTCACGAAGGACGGTTTCCACAATCTTCACTGGCCTCTTTTCTATCTCTGCCATAGTTATAATCCTCCTCGTTATGAGCATTTGGCGCCGTCTTTAAGGCGCTTGTGCGATACATGCCGCCCGCGCCCGTCCGGTGCTTTCACAGGCCAGGCGAAACGGCTGTCATTGTCAATATATTATGCCATTATACCCCAAATATTGCCATGAAGGTACCGGCCGCAACTGCGGTGCCGATAACGCCTGCAACGTTTGGTCCCATTGCGTGCATCAGCAGGAAATTGGTCGGGTCTGCTTCTGCTCCCACCTTCTGGGATACACGGGCCGCCATAGGAACTGCGGACACGCCGGCAGAACCGATAAGCGGATTGATTTTTCCTCCTGTAATCTTGCAGAGGAGCTTGCCTAAAAGCACACCGCCGATGGTGCCGAAAATAAATGCGGTCAGGCCCAGGGCAACAATCTTGATGGTGGTTACATTTAAGAATGCATCTGCGCTGGTGGTGGCGCCTACGGAAGTACCCAGCAGGATAACCACAATATACATCAGGGCATTGCTTGCCGTATCAGCCAGCTGCTTCACAACGCCGCTCTCACGGAACAGGTTGCCTAACATCAGCATTCCTACCAGAGGTGCTGTGGATGGCAGGATCAGGCATACAACGATGGTTACGATGATGGGGAACAGAATCTTCTCCAGCTTGGATACAGGACGAAGCTGTTCCATCTTAATCTTACGCTCTTTCTCAGTTGTCAGAAGCTTCATAAATGGCGGCTGGATAATTGGAACCAGCGCCATGTAGGAGTAAGCCGCAACCGCGATAGGTCCCATAATCTGGGTCTGTCCCAGCTTACTGCACAGGAACAGGGATGTAGGGCCGTCCGCACCGCCGATGATGGAGATGGCTGCTGATTCCTTGCCGGAGAACCCTAACAGGATGGCGAAGAAATAAGCAGAGTAGATACCCAGCTGTGCGGCAGCTCCCATAAGGAAGCTGATTGGGTTTGCGATAAGGGGGCCAAAGTCTGTCATGGCTCCAACGCCCAGGAAGATAAGGGAGGGCAAAATGCTCCACTCATCCAGCTGGAAAAAGTACCACAGAAGTCCGCCTGTTCCGTTGGACGTCTGTTCCGGAGAATACATGATATCCGGATAAATATTAACCAGCAGCATACCGAATGCAATCGGAATCAGCAGCAGGGGTTCAAATCCCTTCCTGATAGCAAGGTATAAGAACACCAGGGCCACTACGATCATTACATAGTTGCCTGCTCCCAGATGGAAAAACGCCATCTGGTTCAGCAGGTTGTTAATTATATTGCCAAAATCCATAATGTTCCCTCCATAATGAATCCCACATTGCTATGGGCTCATCTCTATAATTAGTTCAGAGTAGCTAATACCGCGCCAGATTCAACGGAATCGCCGGTGGACGCATTAATGCTGGCAATGGTTCCATCCTGAGGAGCCACGATGTCATTTTCCATCTTCATGGCTTCCAGAACCAGGATTACGTCACCCTTCTTCACAGCCTGTCCTACCGCTGCCTTAACAGCCACTACCTTGCCAGGCATAGGTGCGGATACGTTGACAGAACCTGCTGCACCTGCCGGAGCTGCTGCTGGAGCAGGAGCTGCTGCGGGGGCCGGGGCTGGTGCAGCCGGAGCTGCTGGTGCTGCCGGGGCTGCTGCAATGCCGGATACAGCGCCTTCTTCTACGGTTACTGCATATGCTTTACCATTAACTGTGATTGTATAATTCTTCATGATTTCAATTCCTCCTGAATGAAAATAGTTATGGAACGTTTCCCGTCCTCTTATCTGCCTTTAGACCTCTGTACACGGCGGATGGAACGAACCACCAGTCCGTTAGAAGAAGTTCCCTCATATGCTGCAATGGCTGCCGAAATCACTGCCACCAGCTC
>OKHY01000471.1_pt1 | contig 11961 bp, 10 predicted proteins | sample 1611821 | NCBI WGS metagenome assembly OKHY01 (sample SAMN04436773, study PRJEB24849) | human gut metagenome | biome: human gut; feature: NICU; material: stool | host: Homo sapiens | place: USA: Saint Louis, MO | collected 2011-04-29
TGCCACGATGTCATGAAGGCTCTCCAGGTGCTGCACATTGACCGTGGTGTACACGTTGATTCCGGCGTCCAGCAGCTCAATCACATCCTGGTAGCGCTTTTTGTGACGGCAGCCCTGGGCATTGGTATGGGCCAGCTCATCCACCAGAATCAAATCCGGCTTTCTCATAAGGGCCGCATCCAGGTCAAATTCCTTCAGGATGATTCCCTTGTACGTTACCGCCATTGGGGTCAGCAGCTCCATTCCGGCCAGCAGCTCCATTGTATCCGGCCTGTCATGGGGCTCTATGTATCCGGCCACCACATCCCGTCCCGCTGCCTTTTCCTGCCGGGCAGCCTCCAGCATGGCGTATGTCTTGCCTACTCCGGCCGCGTATCCGAAGAATATTTTAAGCCGTCCCCTTGCCTTGTCACTTTCCCTGGGGAAATTCTGCTTTAAAAGCAGCTCCGGGTCCGGTCTCTCATCCCGCTGCCCGTCCATAAGCCATTTCTCCTTTCTATTGCTCCGTTCTCTAAAACAGCTGTAGAGCTGCCGCAATGCGCGGCAACTCTATACACCATAAGCAAATCATGTTTAAATCAATCCATCCAGAGCCAGATTCACTTTCAGCACATTCACCCTGGGCTCTCCGAACATTCCCAGGAACCTGCCCGTGGTATACCTGCTGATGACGGTCTCCACATCCTCCACCGCCATATTCCGTTCCCTGGCAATCCGCTCTGCCTGGTAGCCGGCTGCCGCGGGAGAAATTTCCGGGTCCAGTCCGCTGCCTGAGCAGGTTACAAGGTCCACAGGAATGGGCTCCTCTCCCTTTTCCGGATGGGCTGCCCTGATTTTCTCCACCCGCTCAGCTATCATGGCTTCAAGCTCACTGCCTGCCGGTGTCTTGTTGGAGGCACCTGCATATGCCAGAGGCTCTCCGTTTTCGTCTGTAAATGTCCCTGTATCCACATTCATGACTCTGCCCCAAAGATACTGGTTTCCGGTAAACTCCTGGGCCAGAAGGGCGCTTCCATATTTAGTGCCGTCCTTGCCCACAATCACCGATCCGTTGGCCTCATGGCCAAATGCCACATTGGCCGCAGCCGTGATGACCGCCGGGTAAATGACGCTTGTTATGATTAACATGACCAGGAAAAAACCTGCCATTTTTGGCAATACTGATTTTACTGTTTTCATGAACATTCTCCTAACTTTGACTGATTCTGCTGTCTGCATCTGCTTCCTTTACACATCACACCACCAGCCCTGCGGCCGTGATCAGCACGTCGATTGCCTTGATTGCTATGAACGGAATGATGATTCCCCCCAGGCCATAGACCAGGAGATTCCCGGACAGCATCCGGGCCGCAGAGACTTCCCTATACCTGACTCCCTTAAGAGCCAGGGGAATCAGGGCCACGATAATCAGGGCGTTATATATGATAGCCGAGAACACGGCGCTGTTTGCACTGTGAAGCCCCATTATATTGAGGGCTGACAGTCCCGGATACAATCCCATAAACAGTGCCGGGATGATAGCAAAATACTTGGCAACGTCATTGGCAATGCTGAAGGTGGTCAGGGATCCCCTTGTCATGAGAAGCTGCTTGCCTATCTTCACTATCTCAATCAACTTGGTGGGGGATGAATCCAGGTCCACCATGTTTCCGGCTTCCTTGGCTGCCTGTGTGCCTGTATTCATGGCCACCGCCACATCTGCCTGGGCCAGGGCCGGGGCATCATTGGTACCGTCGCCGGTCATGGCTACCAGATGGCCCCTGGCCTGGTAATCCCGTATCATGTCTAATTTGGCCTCCGGGGTTGCCTCTGCCAGAAAGTCGTCCACACCGGCCTCAGCCGCAATGGAGGCAGCGGTCAGCGGATTATCGCCGGTAATCATTATGGTTCTGATTCCCATTTTCCTTAAATCCGCAAACTTTTCCTTCACACCCTGCTTCACAATGTCCTTAAGCTCCACCACGCCCATAACGCGTCCGTTCTTTGCCACCACAAGAGGTGTTCCTCCCTGGTTTGCAATCCGCTTTACGATATCCTCGCATTCCCTGCTGAACGCGCCTCCATGCCGGTCCACATAAGCTTTAATGGCGTCAGCCGCGCCCTTTCTGATCTCATTTCCATTGTAGTCAATGCCGCTCATCCTGGTCTTGGCAGTGAAGGGCACGAAGGAGGCCTGAAGCTCCTCCATATTCCTTGCGCGGATTCCGAAGCGCTCCTTTGCCAGAACCACAATGCTGCGCCCCTCAGGAGTTTCGTCTGCCAGGGATGAGAGCTGGGCCGCATCTGCCAGCTCCATTTCCTTGTGGCCGTCCACCGGAATAAAGGCGTCTGCCTGGCGGTTTCCAAGTGTTATGGTACCCGTCTTATCCAGCAAAAGGGTATCTACGTCTCCGGCCGCCTCAATGGCCCTGCCGCTCATGGCCAGCACATTGGCCTGGTTCAGGCGGCTCATTCCCGCGATACCGATGGCAGACAGCAGAGCGCCAATGGTAGTGGGCGCCAGACAGATTAAAAGCGCTACCAGATTGGTGATGGATGTGGGATTGGCTGCTCCTGCCTCCACGGAGGAGAACACGGAATAGGAGTACAGGGACATGGTAACAAGCACAAAGATAATGGACAATGCCACCAGAAAAATCTGCAGTGCCAGCTCATTGGGGGTCTTTTTGCGGGAAGCTCCTTCCACCATTGCAATCATTTTATCCATGAAGCCCTCGCCCGGATTGCTGCTGACCCGCACCACGATCCAGTCGGATATAACCGTGGTGCCTCCTGTGACGGCACTTCTGTCACCGCCGCTTTCCCTGATTACAGGAGCTGACTCGCCGGTAATGGCGCTCTCATCCACCGACGCGGCGCCCTCCACCACGTCGCCGTCTGCCGGTATCTGTTCCCCTGCCTTAATATAGACAAGGTCCCCTTTTTTCAGTTCCGTGGATTTCACCCTGACGGCCTCGCTCTTGCGGTCAGCCGAAGGAATCCTGGATGCCATGGTATCCTTTCTGCCTGCACGCAGGGCATCTGCCTGGGCCTTTCCCCTTCCCTCTGCTATGGCTTCTGCAAAGTTGCCGAATAAAACCGTAAACCAGAGGATGACAGATATGGCCAGTATATAACCCGGCGCAGCGTCCCTGATACCAGCCAGAGAAAACAGGAACATCACAAAGGTCAGAATGGCGGATACAAAAACCATAAACATGACCGGATTCTTTATCTGGGTCCTTGGATTCAGTTTAATAAAGGAATCCTTAAGGGCCCTGCACATAATCTCATGATTGGAAAATATACTCTTTTTTTGTTCATTCATGTCTCATTGACCTCCCTATGCTATCATCTGGAAAAACTCAGCCACCGGGCCAAGTGACAGGGCCGGGAAAAAGCTGAGGGCCCCTACCAGCAGTACCACGAAAATCAAAAGGAAGATAAACATGGCGTTATGGGTGGGAAGGGTGCCGGAGCTGACCGCTACCTTTTTCTTTGCCGCCAGACTGCCTGCAATAGCCAGGGTGGCAAACATGGGCAGGAACCTTACAAACAGCATAATCAGTCCGATGCTCACATTCAGGAAGGGCGTATTTGCGTTAAATCCTGCAAATGCGGAACCATTGTTGCCGCCTGCGGATGAATACGCGTAAAGGACCTCTGACAATCCATGGGCTCCCGGATTATTCAGGCTGTCATGGGTGGACGGAAGCAGCGTGGCGATACCGCTGCCCACCAGGATGGCCACAGGGGTTGCCAGGCAGACCAACACAGCCATCTTCATCTCAAAGGGTTCTATCTTTTTGCACAGGTACTCCGGCGTACGCCCCACCATCAGCCCCGCTATAAACACTGTCAGGATGGCAAACCCCAGCATACCGTAGAGCCCGCAGCCCGTACCGCCGAACACCACCTCTCCCAGCTGCATCAGCAGCATAGGAACAAGTACGCCAAACGGCGTGTAGCTGTCGTGCATGGAATTGACCGAGCCGTTGGAAGCAGCCGTGGTAAATACAGCCCATGTCCCGGATGTGGCTATGCCAAATCTGGTTTCCTTACCTTCCATATTACCGCCTGCCTGTCCCTCAGTCCCCATATAGACCGCGCCGTCCTGGGCTATCTGGGGGGTGCCGGCCTGTTCACTGCAGCCCACAATGGCCAGCGCTGCCGCCAGCATGATGAACATGGCCAGGAACACCGCCACGCCCTGTCTCTTGTCCTTCACATTCCTGCCAAAGGTAAAGCACAGGCCCGCCGGTATGAGAAGCAGGGAAATCATTTCAAATAAGTTGGATAACGGAGTGGGGTTCTCAAAGGGGTGCGCCGAGTTGTTGCCCCAGAAACCGCCGCCGTTGGTTCCCAGCTGCTTAATGGCAATCTGGCTGGCAGCCGGTCCCAGAGGAACGACTCCCTTTGTGACCTCTGCGGCGGTACCGTCCTCCTGTTCCACCACCACCGGTTCCACCAGCTGTACTTCATCATACTGCTTAAAGGTCTGCGGAACACCCTGGGAGGCAATAGCAAGAGATACCACCACTGACAGCGGAATCAGTATGTAAAGGACTGTCCTTGTCATGTCGGTGTAGAAGTTTCCCAGTCCCCTCTCCTTCACGCGGACGAATCCGCGGATCAATGCGAACAACACCACAATTCCCACAGCGGCAGACACGAAATTCTGGAAATTCAGCCCGATCATCTGGCTGAAATAGCTCAGACTGGACTCTCCTGAATAGGCCTGCCAGTTTGTGTTGGTGGTGAAGCTGGCGGCCGTATTAAAACCCAGATGCCAGCTCATTTTGCCCATTCCCTGGGGATTAAGGGGAAGCAGGTTTTGAAAGCACAGAATGGCCCAGAGCACCGCCAGGCTCATCACGCTGAATACGGCTGTGCACACGGAATATTTCTTCCAGTCCATCTCCTCCTCTTTATCAATCCTCAGGCCCCTGTAAATCAGGTTTTCCACAGGCAGCAGAAGCCTTGACAAAAACACCCGCTCCCCGTTCATCACCTTTCCCATATAGGACCCAAGGGGGATTGCTAACACTACCAGTATGACACAGTAAATTATCATCTGCAACGCCACATTCATCATTGTTTATCACCTCTCAATAAAATGATTACCAGGTAAGCCAGTATAATAACCGCGGTTATTCCTATGATACCTAACAGTAATGCCATGGATGATTCCTCCTCTTTTCAAGATAGGGGTATGGTATCACAGATGGTGATAAAGATTCCATATGGGAGCTGGCTGCTTTGTATAAATATAATGTTAATATAAAAGAAATACGGTCCCTCCTCTGTCGCAAAAACATAATGCGGCTGCATCCATGTATGCGATTTACATGGATGCAGCCGCAGCTTATCACAATATTTTTTATTCCATTATTCCCAAAATACCGACATGAGCTCCCTGACAGCCCTCTCACTGTCCACCTCCACCGCAAAACGCACGTATTCCGCCTGGAAAGGGTGCTCCCTCAAATCCGTCACAATCATTCCCCTGCAATAGGTGCCGCCGCACTCCACCCTGGCCTTCCTGCTCTCGGTACGGACCAGGCTGGGTATCACGGCGCACATAACAGCCAGGGGATCATGGAGAGGACAGTCACCCATGCAGTAGTTCTGGGTCTGGTTTCCCCTGAGATAATGAACCATGGCCTGCCTCATATAATCCACTGCCGGACGGCAGGCCGGCTTGCAGCAGCCCGACAGCCAGTCCAGATGCTCCATTTTAAGCCTTGTCCTCATGGTGACATCCAGTCCCACTACCGTGATATCCATACCGGAGGTAAACACCTGGTCGCAGGCCTGGGGATCGCAGGCCACATTGGCCTCGGCCACAGGAGATACATTTCCGCGCATGGTCAGGGTACCGCCCATCATCACAAGGCCCTTTACCTTATGCACAAACCCCGGATATTCCCTAATGGTGCGGGCTATATTGGTCAGAGGGCCAAGGGTGATGACCACAAGCTCTCCCTCATACTGCTCAGCCAGATCCATGTGGAACCGGCTCACGTCCACGTCTCTTGTACTGCGGCGGCTGGGAGGTAATTCCACATTGCCCAGCCCGTTTTTGCCGTGTATAAAGGCAACCCGGCCGTCCCATTCCCGGCAGGATGGCTTCTCCGCCCCCACTGCCACCGGTATATCGGGCGCTCCTGCCAGGTCCAGTATCTTCATGGTATTCTCCGCTGCCAGCCATGCCTCTACATTGCCGCACACCGCAGATATGCCCACTATCTCTATCTCAGGATTAAAAAGCGCGTATAATAGGGCGATGGAATCATCCACACCTGTATCCACATCCAGTAAAACCTTCATCTGCCTCTCCTCTTTCATTATGTCATGCGGTATATCCCGGCGCCAGTATCCTGTCTGCTGTCCCGGCTTCCTCTGCCGCCTCTGCTGCCTCAGCCGCCAGTTCCAAGGCGCACCGGATCATACTGTCCAGGCTCTGCTCCCGTTCCTCGTTGGTAAGAGCCCTGTCATGGTGGATGCTGCTCCCCACAGTCACCATGCTGAGCGCTCTCCTGCCTGCTCTTGCCGCTGTGCAGTAGAGGGACAGTGTCTCCATTTCCTGGACCAGAACCCCCATTTTTTCCCACTGTCCTTTTTCTCCCTGACAGTCCTCATAAAACACATCCGAACTGTATACATTCCCTGCCCGGAAGGGGGTATGGCTGTTTCTGGCATGGGCCGCAGCGGCCTCCAGAAGGCCGAAATCCGCTATGGGTGCAAAGGTTCCCGGCAGATGGTACTGGGAGGGAAAGTTAGAGTTGGTACAGCAGCCCATGGCCAGCACCAAATCCCCCACCTCCACATTGCGGTGAATGGCGCCTGCGGTCCCCACCCGTATGATTGTGTCCACATCATAATTGTGATAGAGCTCGTACGCATAGATACCCATAGAGGGAATGCCCATGCCGCTGCCCTGGACCGATAGTTTCTTACCCTTATAATATCCTGTATATCCATTCATGCCCCTTACCCGGTTGTAGCAGAATACGTCGGTCAGATAGGTCTCTGCAATGTATTTTGCGCGCAAAGGGTCACCCGGCATCAGGACAGCCTTGCCAATCTGTCCTGGTCCCGCTTCATTATGGAATGTTTTCATATTTGATTACTCCGATTTCTTTATTATATTCCTGTCATTCTTTCTTCGTATGCTCAGCTCATGCTGCTCGGAACCAAAGAACAGCTTTTGGGACAGGACAGGTGTATCATACTCGGAATAGAGCACCTCCTCCAGAATCAGGATTGGGTCTCCCTCCTGCATGTTCAGTATATTTGCCAGACGCTCCCTGGCCTGTCCCAGCCGGATTTTGGCATCGCTGTACAGGCCGCCTTCGGACAGCAGCCCGGTATAATACTGGTAAACGGTATCCGGATTCTCCAGGTCCACATCGCTGTTGTCAAGTACCTCATGGGGCATATACACCATGGCAAAGCCGGCCGGCGTATCACCGCAGTAATAGGTTATGTCAATGACCGCCACCACGCTGGAGGGCCGCAGTTTAAGCACCTGCTGGTGCTTTTGGGTGGCAGGCTGGAACCCTATGGCGGTCACCACCTTATCAATGGGCCTGCTGCAGAAATCCACAATGGGATTTCCCACCTTCTCCAGCCCGCTTTTGCTCATATCCTGGTTGGAAAGCACAATGTTGCCCTTTCCCTGATGGTTTATGATTAAACCATCCTCCTGAAGAAGCAGCATGGCCTGCCGCAATGTGCCTCTGCTGACTGCAAGCTGTTCTGCCAGGATGTTCTCTCCAGGCAGCTTATCCCCAGCCTTATACTTTCCCTCTTTCAGCCACTGGCTGATGGTCTCATAGGCAGTCACATACAACGGTATCTTTACATTCTTCTCATTTATCACATTGTCCTTCACAGGTCTGCTTGCTCCTTTCGCGCGCCCGGCGGGCAGTCCTCACTATAGCTCACTATAGATTAGTATAGAACTAATCCACCAATTTGCCAAGTGCCTCCGGACCTTTCACCCTCTTTCCCACAAACAGCAGTACCAGCAGCGTCACCCCATAGGGCAGCATCTGGACAAACTGGGACGGGACAGAGGCATCCGTCAGATAGAATCTGGCTGCCTGGGCCACCGCAAATATCATTCCGGCTCCCATGGAGCCCAGGGGCTGCCATCCGCCGAAAATGTTGGCTGCCAGTCCCATAAAGCCTCTGCCTGCCGTCATATCCGCCACAAACAGGTTGTTCTGGGAAATGGACAGGTAGGAACCTGCCAGCCCCGCAATGCTTCCTGCGGCTATCATGGCAATGTAACGGTAACGGTTCACCTGCACACCGGCAGTCTGAACCGCGTAGGGCTGGTCTCCGATGGCCCGGTACCTGAGTCCGAACTTGGTCTTATAAAACACAATCCACACCGCAGCCACAATAAGGAACATGGCGTAGAGATAGGGGGACTGGTCTTTAAACAAGGCCCCGATAACCGGAATACCGGAAAGGCCGGGTATGGTCAGATTGGAAATGGAGGGAACGGATTCCGACATTCCTTCTGTCTGCCAGATTGCCTTTAACATCACGGCCGTGATACCGCTGGCAAAAAGATTGATGCCTACGCCTACCACTGACTGGTGGGCCTTCCATTTCAGGCAGAAAAGGGCATAAAACCAGCCAATCATACCGCCCAGGACCACGGACAGAAGCACCCCGGCCATGGCTGATCCGGCTGCATAGGAACCGGCTGCCCCGGCAAACGCGCCGATGAGCATGATTCCCTCCACCCCCAGGAGGATGATGCCCCCGCGCTCAGCGATGGTGCCGCACAGGGCCCCCAATATAATGGGCACTGAAAGCTGAAGGGTAAGTCCGATAAAATTATTAATCATATCCATATGTCATCCTCTCTTTCTGCTCCACTTAATCAGTTCCGGAGCCGCTACCAGGAGTATCACCAGACTCTGTATTACCGTCACCATGTTGGTGCTTACCATGGTCTCACGGCTCATTCGCAGCGACCCCATATCCATGATTCCGAAAAGCAATGCGGTCAAAAGCACACCGGCCGGATGATTCCTTCCCAATATGGCCACGGCGATTCCCGTAAAGCCGAAGGATGGGGAAAAACCCTCTATAAAGCGGTGGTATTTTCCAAACACCTCTGTAATGCCCGCCAGGGCCGCGATTCCGCCGCTGATGGTCATGGACATAATCAGAAACATGTTGACACGGATTCCGGCTGTTCCGGAGGCAGAGGGATTGGCTCCCACTGCCCTCAGCTGGTATCCCACCGATGTCTTCCACAGGAATATGTACATGGCTGCCGCCACAAAGAGCAGCAGGAACAGTGCATAGGTGAGCTGGGTCCTGGGCACCAGCTTTCCGAACCAGATTCCCTCGGCTATAAGCTCTGTCTGGGCCGTGGAACCCTCTGTCTTAAAGGGCCCGTTTACCAGATAGGATGTAAAAAGAGTACAGATATAGTTCAGCATAATGGCCACGATTACTTCATTGGTGCTGAATCTGGCCTTAAAAATGCCGGGAACGCTGCCCACAAGCATACCCGCCGCGATTCTGGCCAGGATGCTGATTACAAGCAGCAGGGGAGCAGGAAGCGCGCTAAAGTAAAGGGCGGTGATGACGCTGGCCATGGCTCCTGCGTGAAGCTGGCCCTCTGCGCCGATATTCAACATACCGCACCTGGAACCCATGGCCACGGCCAGGCCTGTAAAGGCCAGCGGAATGCTCTTGCTGATTGTATTGGCCAGGGACTGCGGTGTGCCCAGAGCTCCCTGAATCAGGGAACCGTAGGCTTTAACAGGGGATTCCCCTGCCAGGAGGATAAAAAGGGCTCCTATCAGAAGCGCAAGCCCTATGGATGCCAGGGATTTGCCTATTTCCGCTGTGTGCCTGCCGCCGCGGATTTTTCCAACGGTCCGGGCTTTCTCACCTGTCCGGTCGCCTCCGTCTGCCTGGGCGTTCTTATTGCTGTTCCATTTCATGAGCCCGCACCTCCTGTTTTTTTCCTGCCATGAACAGTCCGATTTCTTCCTTTGTATACTCCCCGTTGTCAAACTGGGCGCTGACCTCTCCCTCGTAGAATACAGCGATGCGGTCGCTCAGGTTCATGACCTCTGAAAGCTCTGCCGATATAAGCAGGATGGCCTTTCCCTGCTCCTTTAACTGAAGAAGTGTCTTATGCACCCTCTCAATAGCTCCGATATCCAGACCTCTCACAGGCTGGGCCACCACCACCAGCCCGGGATCATGGCTGATTTCCCTTCCCAGTATCACCTTCTGCTGGTTGCCGCCTGAAAGCTGTCCTATCTCCTGGTCCACACCGGCCACCTTGATTTCAAACTCCTCAACCTGTTTCTCTGCATCCTGTCTCAGCCTCTCATAATCAATGAAACCCTTCCTGCAATACTCCGGCGTTTCCTGATAGCCCAGCAGGAAATTCTCTGTAATGGAAAAGCTGGGAATCATGGCATTCTTATGGCGGTCCGATGGGATGTATCCCAGGCCCATGGCCTTCCTGTCCTTGACAGCCATGTTCTGGACCGGAATTCCATTTATAAAAATTTCGCCTTCCCTGACCCTGCGGTTTCCCACGATCATTTCCTCCAGCTCCTGCTGCCCGTTGCCATCCACCCCGGCAATACCCAGGATTTCTCCGGCACGGACCTTCAGACTGACGGTTTCACCGGCCCTCTCATGAAGGCGCACACCTTTCAGCTCCAGAACGGCCTGGCCGGTCTTCTGTCCCCTCTTTGCCACGATATTCTCCACCTGCCTGCCCACCATCTGGGTGGCCAGCTCCTTCTCATTGGTGGAGCTGGTGTCGCACCGGAACACCACCTTTCCCTTCCTGATGACTGTAATGCGGTCAGACAGGGACATGGTCTCATTCAGCTTATGGGTGATGAATATGATGGTCTTGCCGTTTTCCTTTAGCTGGCGAAGAATCTTAAACAGCTCGTCCACCTCCTGGGGCGTGAGAACCGCGGTGGGCTCATCCAGGATAATGATGTCCGCTCCGCGGTACAGGGTCTTAAGTATCTCCACCCTCTGCTTCATGCCCACGGACAGGTTCACCACCTTCTCCTGAAGGTCAATCCTGAATCCGAACCGTTCCACCAGCTCCTCCACCTTTTTCCGGCTTTCCTTCCGGTTGAGGAACAATCCTCCGGATTCCTTTCCCAAAATAATGTTTTCAAGAACCGTCAGCTGATTCACCAGCATAAAATGCTGATGAACCATTCCGATTCCCAGGGCATAGGCATCGTTGGGATTGGCTATGGCGGCCTTTTTTTCATTGATTAATATCTCTCCCGCATCCGGATGGTACAGCCCGAAGAGAATGTTCATCAGAGTGCTCTTACCAGTTCCGTTCTCACCCAGAAGGCAGTGGATTTCCTGCTGTCCCACGATGAGATCAATCCCGTCATTGGCGCGTACCGGCCCAAAACATTTGACGATTCCAATCATTCTGATTGCGTCCATATCTTCCTCCTCTATTTATCCGGCCTATCTTAATTAAGCTCAGAGGGAACCTGAATCTCTCCTGATATAATTTTCTGCTTCAGCTCGTCCAGTCTGGCCAGGATATCATCGGAAACCTTGATATTGCTTCCCTCCACCGTCACATCCACGCCTCCGTCGCTAAGGCCCAGCATCTGGTTCTCCCCTGTGTAGGTATCCTCCACAATGCTGGCAATGGCATGGTATGCGCAGGAATCCAGCTTTTTAAGCATACTGGCCATAATATAGTCCGGAGCGATGCTGTTCTGGTTTAAGTTCACGCCGATGGCAGCAAAGCCTTTTTCCTCGGCGGCCTGGAACATGCCCATTCCCGAAGCACCCGCTGCATGGAAGATTACGTCGGCTCCCTTTTCCACAAAGGTGTTGGCAATGGTCTTGGCAGTGGTGGGGTCATTGAAGCCGCCCGCGTAATCTACAAGCACCTTCATTTCCGGTTCAATATACTCAGCCCCTGCCTTGTAT
>OKHY01000481.1_pt1 | contig 11780 bp, 8 predicted proteins | sample 1611821 | NCBI WGS metagenome assembly OKHY01 (sample SAMN04436773, study PRJEB24849) | human gut metagenome | biome: human gut; feature: NICU; material: stool | host: Homo sapiens | place: USA: Saint Louis, MO | collected 2011-04-29
TTCCCCCTATGCATTTTTGAAGAAATACAAAATGGGGATTGCTAAAAAGCTGATTTTAGATGGTGAAATGAAAATTGGTGAAATTGCCTTTTCATTGGGGTATTCCAATGCAAGTAAGTTTTCTGTTGCATTTAAAGATGTCTATGGTATTTTGCCAAAAGATTATAGAAAGCTGAGAAGCTAATAAGAAGATGGAGAATAAAAATGGGAAAAGAAATAGAAATGCAGCATGTGACATTTTCATATCAGCATAAAATCCTCCAGCTTACTGATATCAATTTAAATATAAAGGCAGGGGAAACGGTGGTTATAACCGGTCCGTCAGGCAGTGGGAAAAGTTCACTGACCCGAGTTATTAATGGACTGATTCCTTATTTTTATGAGGGCGATTTAAAAGGGACCGTCAATGTAGAGAAACAGCCCCTTTCCAGTTATCCATCCTGGGAGAGGGGAAAGATTATAGGCAATGTGTTTCAGGACCCGCGGAGCCAATTTTTTGCCAATGAGGTGGCAGGGGAGATTGCGTTCGGATGTGAGAATTACGGGTATTCGCACGAAGAAATTGTGGCCCATGTCCATGCTTCAGCCGATAGTATGGGCATAGATGATATATTAAATTATAATATTCGGAACCTTTCCTATGGAATGAGACAGAAGGTGGCGATTGCTTCTGCCGAAGCAATAGAGCCTGAAATTTATGTTATGGATGAACCCTCCGCAAATTTAGATACGGATTCAACAGAGAGATTGGGTAATACAATAAGGAAACTGAAGGAAAAGGGAAAAACAATTCTGATTGCGGAACATAGACTTTATTACTTGATGCCAATTGCAGACAGGTTTCTATATATAAAGGATGGCCGCATTATGCATGAATTTACGCAGGCTGAAATCAGGCAGCTGGCCGCAGAAGAAATCCGTAAGCTGGGTTTAAGAAACCCTGACCTACATACGGTGACTTGTTCTCATATGCCATTAGAAAATAACAGCGATGTGATTTTAGAAGTAAAAGATTTATGTAAGACGTTTGGCAAGTTAGTGGTTGCAGACCATATCAACATTTCCTGCAGGAGAGGAGAATCTATCGCTATCATAGGTTCCAATGGGATGGGGAAAAGTACAATGGGAAAAATGCTCTCCGGATTATTAAAAGAAGATTCCGGCCGTGTTACTCTGTTTGGAAATAAAAGCAACATAAAAAAGAGAAGGGGAACGGTCTGGTATATTCCCCAGGATCTCGACAGCCAGTTGTTTGGTGAAAATCTGATAGATGAACTGATACTGGGCAGTAAAGAATCACCGGAAATAAGGGAAAGGGCTGGGCAGATATTAACTGAACTGGATTTGTATGAGTTTAGGGAACAACACCCATCCACTTTGTCAGGGGGGCAAAAACAGAGGCTCGCATTGGCAGTGGCGTTGATGCATGAAGCCCCCATTATTATCTTAGATGAACCAACCAGCGGCCTTGATGGGGTAAATATGAGAAAGGTAAGCCATGTTATTCAGGAACTGGCTGGGAGAGGATGTACAATTCTGGTGATTACCCATGATGCAGAATGTGTGCTGTCTTGCTGCCAGAGAGCAATCCGGTTGGAAGAAGGAAAGGTGACAGACGATTTTGTGATAAATTCTGCCGATTATTTACTGGAGAAAATGGGATATTGAGCTATCTGTAAGAGGATAAAGTTGTTGGAATTTCGGGCTATTTTCGGGAAATTATTTTGAAATGGAGTAGAGAACCGCGGATTTTTTCGTTATAATACACTACAGTTAGTCAAATCTAACTGTAGTGCAAATATTATGGAATTGGAGGAGCAACAATGAAACAGGAAAAGAACAAGGAGGAAAAAAGGAAAACAGGAATGGCACGTTGCCTGGAGCTGGCATCAGAACACAAAGGGTTAGTGATTATTTCAGGAATTCTGTCTGCATTGGCGGCAGTATGTTCGTTTATACCTTATCTGTCAATCTATTTTGTTATCAGGGAACTGATTTTGGTGTTTCCGGATATGCCTGCAGCAGATATGCCTGCCATTTTGATGTGCGGCTGGTTTGCCCTGGCCGGCATTGCTGGAAATGTGGTACTTTATTTCTGTGCTCTGATGTGTTCCCATCTGGCAGCTTTTGGAACATTGTATGAACTGAAATTAAACTTTGCGGATTATATCACTGCAATCCCGTTAGGATATCACCTGACCATTGGAAGCGGCCGTATGAGGAAAATTATGGACGAGAATATAGAAAGTATCGAAAAATTTATCGCCCATCAATTCCCGGATTTTGTTGCATCTCTTGTGGCTCCGCTTATTTTAGTCATAATTCTTTTGGCTGTTGACTGGCGTTATGGTGTTGCCTCTCTTCTTGGAATTGTGCTGGCCTTTGCCATTCAATTTTCAGGATTCAATGGGGCGGCCAAAGAGAAGATGCACCGTTTTCAGTCTGCCCAGGAAGATATGAATAATGCATCTGTGGAATATGTGCGAGGGATGCCTGAAATCAAAGCCTTTAATCAGACGGCAGATTCATTTAAAAGATTAAGCAGATCCATAACTGATTACACCTCCTTCATATTGGAATATGCCATGGGGTGGAGGAATTGCATGCCGGCGTTTACAGCGATTATCCACAGCATCTATTTGTTGCTGATTCCTGTAGGTATATTGATTGGAAGGAATGTGACGGATTACAGAAACTATTCCCTAACCTTCATTTTTTATTTGATTTTAGTGCCGGCCATATCTGGTATCTTAAATAAAATCATGTTCATTTCGGAGTCGTTTACCCAGATTGACGGCAATGTGGAGCGTATGGAAGAAATTTTACATATACCTGTTTTGCCGGATTACAGAGGTGGCGCCAAGGAGCAGGGGAAGGATATTGTCTTTGATCATGTGAGTTTTTCTTATGAAGCTGAAGCAGATGTGGTTGTTAAGGCGCTGGATAACGTGTCATTTCATGCCAGACAGGGAGAGGTGACAGCAATCGTTGGCCCGTCAGGAGGAGGAAAGAGCACCATTGCTAATTTGATTTCCCGTTTTTGGGACGTGACAGAGGGAAATATTCAAATTGGAGGAGTAGATATCCGTGAAATTCCCCTTGCGGAACTGATGAAGCAGGTTGGTTTTGTATTTCAGGACACATTTCTTTTTAAACAAAGTGTTTTGGATAATATTCGGATGGGAAATCCTGATGCAACAGAAGAGCAGGTTATAGAAGCTACAAAGGCGGCCCAGTGTCACGAATTCATCGAAAAATTGCCGAATGGGTATCATACGGTAATTGGTTCTTCCGGAATCCGCTTGTCTGGCGGGGAACGGCAGAGGATTGCCATTGCCAGGGCCATAATTAAGGATTCCCCCATCATAGTACTGGATGAGGCAACTGCATTTAGCGATCCGGAAAATGAATATTTAATACAGAAAGCTTTTGAGAAATTGATTAAAGACAAAACAGTGGTTATGATTGCCCACCGGCTTTCCACGATTCGTAACGCCGACCAGATTCTTGTTATAGAGCAGGGACATCTCATTGAACAGGGAATCCATGATGGATTAATAGCAAATGGCGGAAAATACACGCAGATGTGGAACAGTTATGTAGAATCAGTCAATTGGAAAATCCATACAGGGAAGGCGATATAACGAAATGAAATTTTTACAAGAACGACTGTTATTATCTGATAAAGGATATTCAGACCTTAAAAAAGCGATTTTTGCCTGCACATTGACAAACCTGTCCATTATGCTTTCATCTGCGATTCCAATTCTGTTGTTCGGCCAGCTTTTAAAGCCCTTTATGGGGCAGGAGATATCCTGGTCAACTATGTGGGTATTATTGGTGATCGGAGTGCTTGCAACAATCCTGGTCTTTATCGCTGCCAAGAATGATTATAAAAAAACTTACCTTGCGTCATATAAGGAAGCAAGCAACACGCGGTTACGGATTGCTGAACATTTAAGAAGGCTTCCTATGAGCTTTTTTAACACAAAAGACTTGTCAGATATAACTACAAATATGATGGCTGATTGTGCCAGCATGGAATCCATGCTTAGCAGTACGATTCCTCCGCTCATAGCAAATATTATATCGGTTACACTTACATGCGTATGTCTGGCCTTTTTTGACTGGCGTATGGCATTAGCAATATTTTGTACCATGCCTGTCTGCTTCTTTATAATATGGTGCGGCCGTAAACTGCAATTACACCTGTTTGACCAGCAGGTGGGGGTGAAACTGACGGCGTCCAGTCAGATTCAGGAGTATTTGGAGGGAATCAAGATTATCAAATCCTGTGGCTTGAGCGGAGAACGTTTTCAGACACTGAATAAGGCTCTCCTGGCAATGAAAAAGACGGCAATTAAAGTGGAATTGGCTTCCGGTATTCTTGTGCAATGTGCGAGCCTGATTTTACAGGCAAGCCTGGGAATCACTATATTTATCGGTACAGTCCTGATTACAGGTGGACAGATTGAATTATACCCCCTCCTGGTTTTATTGATGTTTTCTACACAAATTTATGGACCGATATTATCTATCCTATCACAGCTTACCAGTTTGTTCCATCTGGGAACGGTTACAAAGCGGATGCGTATACTGCTGACAACACCGGCAATGGGGGGAGAAGAACAGGACATTAAGGATTATGATATCGAGTTAAATCAGGTTACATTTGCCTATGGAAAAGAAGATGTAGTAAAAAATGTTTCGGCAAAAATAAATACAGGCAGCATTACTGCCCTGGTTGGACCGTCCGGAAGCGGAAAGAGTACCCTGGCAAAACTCATTGCCCGCTTTTGGGATGTAGATAAAGGTACTGTGACAATCGGCGGTAAGGACCTGAAACAAATTGAACCAGAATATTTAATGCGTAGCATGTCATTTGTTTTTCAGGATGTGACCTTATTTAATGACACGGTATTTAATAATATTAGAATTGGAAATATGAATGCCAGTGATGAGCAGGTTGTATCGGCTGCAAAAGCAGCTCATTGTGATGAGTTTATCAGACGATTGCCGGAGGGATATGACACAATCCTTGGTGAAAACGGCAGCACCTTGTCAGGCGGAGAGAGGCAGCGTATTTCCATTGCTCGAGCACTATTAAAAAATGCTCCCATTATTCTGCTGGACGAGGCAACCGCTTCCCTTGACCCGGAGAACGAGGTATTGATTCAACAGGCCATTGCCAGACTCGTAGAAGGGAAGACAGTCATAATGATTGCCCATCGCCTGAGGACAGTAGTAGATGCCGACCAGATCCTGGTATTGAACGAAGGGGAACTGGTGGAGCAGGGGACACACAAAGAGCTTCTTGAACAGAAAGGACTGTACAGCAAATTATTCTATATACAGCAGGAAAGTCTTGGCTGGTCAGTCTAAGGAACAGATGATAATAAAGTTTACAGGGTAAAAAGACATGATGAAATCTTGTGATGCCATGGGAGATGCTATCTTAAAAAGCGCAATGGCTGTTTAGAACCAGTTCCGCTATCATGAATATTATACTTGACCCGATTTTCATTTTACTTCTAAAACCTTATGGCATGGGAATTGATGGAGCTGCTTATGCAACAGTGGTTTCGCAGATCGCGTATGCAATGGCTTCTCTTTGGTATTTTAAGAAAACAAATAAAAGCTTCGTGAAAAACTAAATATTTTGTTGTATGAGGTTGTAGGCCCCTTCACTTTTTCCTTTATAGAAGTGAAGGGGATTTTTTCAGTCCCTGTTGTTCCTTGAAAATTGCATATCCAGCGATTACGATACGTTAGCTGTTCAGCGCGAAAGCGAAAAGCGGCGCAGAAAGATACGCGAAGACCACCTGCAGGATTTCTAGTATTCTGTCAATAAGATGACATCAAAGGTGCAGAGCGAGTAAGATCTGTTCTGAAAATGGCCTGTGGCAGGGCCATCCCGCAATGACCTGAAGAGCCTATCATGATACTTCCGTCCAGTCACAGCCCCCTTTGACCAGGGGATCACGCAATGAGGGCGGCGGCCGGAGAACCTGGCCGGGGTTAGAATCCCATGACGGTCTGCCATGACCGGTTGTAATCGACTGCCAGGCTCCGGGAAGGTGTGCCGAACAGGAGCAGACAAAGTAAAAATAGAAATGAAGAACAAGTACGATAGTTAAAGTCAGATTTGTGGCGGCAGCTGATTGTTTGAGCTGCCGTCATGAATATATCTAAATAAGAAGCGATAGTTTTAGCGAATCTGCTAAGGTGGTAGCTCATCTTTATTGCATTTGGTGATAGCTGTTTTCCAAACGTTAGGATATGATGTGGTACGAATAAAAAAGATGAGTGGTAGGGGTACTAAAATGGAGAAAAAACAGAAGAAGGTTATCTCAGAGCAGTTAACAAATGGAGGCTGTAAACCTGAGAAGTCAAATGGGAGACAGCACTGGGAGGTATTTTTGAAGGAGCAGAGCAAAAGCCTCTGGAGCAGTGGAATCAAGGTAAATTAAGATAAAGCTACATAGGACAGACAGGCCCCTTGCTTGACATGAGCGAGGGTATTTTTATTTTTGAACATCAGGACGAGTGAGGGAGAAAAACGTGAGAATTTTGAGAGGGGATCTATACTATGCGGACCTTACGCCGGTGATTGGCTGTGAGCAGGGAGGCATCAGGCCCGTGTTAATTATCCAGAACAACGTAGGAAATCTGCACAGCCCAACAGTGATTGTAGCAGCGGTGACCAGTAGAAACAGCAAACATAGCCTGCCGACCCATGTGCCGTTGAATCCGAACTACAGCGGCTTAAAAGCAGAATCCATCCTGCTTCTGGAGCAGATCCGGACCATTGACCGGTCCCGTCTGAAGGAATACATCGGACATTTGGAGTCGGAGATCATGCACTTGGTTGATGGAGCGATTGCTGTCAGCCTGGGGCTTGTTTGAGTGGGAGGAATAGAATGTGTAACAGAAGTACCTTGTCACACATTTCTAATTGAATGGATTGATAGGGAAAGAATATATATGTGTTTGAAACAGGAGGTATCTATGAGTGAAACGATAAAAGCGTGGGTATATTCCCGGATTGATGCGCCGGAGGACAGTCATGGCAGCTTAAAGCATCAGGATCAGCAACTCTGTGAATATGCAGAAAAGATGGGATTTAAGGTAGTGGGCCATTCCCAGGATCTGGCCGCTGCCTATAACCTGGACCGCCCGGGGCTGAAGGCACTGACGGATGCGGTGAAGGAGAAAAAAGTCCATTCTCTTCTGGTGATGGATTCTTTTAGAATCAGCCTTGATTCGAAAAAGACGGCAGCTTATGGAGCATTCCTTCAGTCCTTTGGTGTTCGGACGTATTCACCGGGCCAGGGGATGCTTGAAGAACTTTCCACTCCGGAGAGAATCATGAAGACTGGAAATAACATTCAACAGACATCTGAATGATACAGGAGGGCTTATGAACGAGAAGAGGGAAGCCAGGGAAGTCCATTACAGCATAGCGAGAAGGCTGTTAAATCGGATGCTGGAAACGGGCTTTATCACGGAAGAAGAGTACCGTAAAATAGACTGTCTGAACCGGGAAACATTTTCTCCGGAATTAGCAAAAGTATATGCCAGTTAATACTAGCTATCTTCGGATAAGTGTGGTATTGTCTTGTGCTAACAGGAGAACCGTTCAGGAGAAAGGAGAACAAGATGGGAAAGAAAGTAGTAAAAATAGTCACCAGAATTGAGTCTGTTAGCCAGAAACTGAAACCCCATGAAGTGCCAAGCGTCCGGGTATGCGCCTACTGCCGCGTGAGTACCGACGGTGCGGACCAGAAGAATTCCTTTGAATCTCAGGTCGATTATTACACCCGCCTGATTGCAGAGAAGGAAGGCTGGGTATGCGTCGGTATCTACGCAGATGAAGCGCGAAGCGGTACCAAGACCACAAAGCGCGATGATTTTAATCAGATGCTGCAGGACTGCCGCCCGGGCAAGATTGACATGATCGTTACCAAATCCGTCACCCGATTCGCCAGGAATACGGTAGACAGCATTCAGGCCATCCGCGAACTGAAATCAATGGGGATTGCTGTATACTTTGAGAAAGAGAGAGTTAACACCTTATCAGAGGACAGCGAGCAGCTGATTACCATTTTAAGCTCCATCGCACAGGGCGAGTCAGAGAGTATCTCATCCAATAATAAGTGGTCAACCGTCCGGAGATTTAAAAATGGAACGTTTATCTTAAGCTGCCCACCCTATGGATATCAAAAGGCTGAGAATGGAGATCTGATTATCCACCCGGAAGAAGCTGCTGTTGTGAGACGGATATTCGATGAGTATCTGGGAGGAAAAGGCTCTTATACCATCGCAAAAGAACTGGAGCGGGATGGGATTCCGACAGTACGGAATGGGAAGGTGTGGATGGACAGCACCGTAAAGGGAATTTTACAGAATTGCGCTTATGAAGGAGATTTACTTCTGCAAAAAACGATTTCTGCGGAAGTAATTCCCTTTAACCGAAAGCGCAACCATGGAGAACTGCCCCAATACCTGATTACCGATGATCACGAGCCAATTATTACCAGAGAAGAGGCGGAGGCCGTGCGGCAGATTTATGAATACCGCAGGCAGAAACAATGCGTGGAGGACGTGTCCGTCTATCAAAGTCGGTATGCATTCAGCGGCCGGATTGTCTGCGGAGAATGCAAAACCAACTTCCGCAGACAGAAGATCTACATCGGAAAACCGTATGAGAAGGTTCAGTGGTGCTGTTATCAGCATATACAAGACCGCAGGAAATGCAGCCAGAAAGCGGTCCGGCAGGATGTTATTGAGGGATACTTTGTCCGGCTGTGGAATCGGCTGGCAACGAATTATGAGGAAATTCTGTATCCTATGCTGGCCGCTTTAAAGACAATACGGAGCAATCCGCAAATGGAACAGGAAATGAAGGAACTGGAAAATCGAATACAGGAACTGAAAAAGCAGAGTCATATGCTACGCAAGGTATTAACCGAGGGCGGCATGGGCTCTGCTGTTTTTATAGAAAGACGCAACCAGCTGGATCAGGAGATGGAGGCGGCCTGGCGCAGACAGAGGAACCTCCGGGAGCAAAGGACGTATGAATGGGAGATCCGGCAGACAGAATTCCTGATCAGCATCTTTAAAAACCGCCCGCCAATCATCGAGCAATTTGATGAGGAGTTGTTCTGCCTGATCATTGAACAGATCACGGTTTATCCGGAGAAGCGGCTGGAATTTCAACTGAAGAATGGATTGAAGCTGGAAGAAACAAATAGAAAGGCGGTGGGTTGATGGCTCAGAGACACATACCACTGGGATATCGCATACAGAATGGGAATGCGGTCATTGAACCGGTTTCCGCCGTTGCGATCCGAACCATTTTTACAGACTACAGAAAAGGAAAATCTACATACCAGATAGCGAAGGAGCTTACCGAACAGGGCGTATTAAATGCCAATCATGAACCGAAGTGGTATCACGGAGGGGTAGGAAGAGTTCTGGAAAACCGAAAGTATCTGGGGGATGACTTTTATCCCACAATCATCGAAGCAGAGCTGTTCGATGCGGTACAGGAGCGCAGGAACATGCAAAGAAAAGACCTGGGCCGTCTGATCCATCCAAACAGTTTTGCTGAACAAACCGTATTTTCCGGGAAGGTATACTGCGGTGTCTGCGGGAAGCCTTACCGAAAATATATGGAACACTGCAATCAGCCGGGGGAGAAAAAACGGTGGAGATGCAAGCAGTATATTAAGAACCATGCGGTGCATTGCCGGAATATCCCTCTGCTTGAGGAAGAGATTCAGGCTGCGTTTCTGAGCGCGGTGGACTTCCTTGTAGGCCACCCGGAGTTCATTGACAAAGTACCAAAGGAAAAAAGGGAACCAGCCTGGCAGGTGTTGAAGCTAGAGCACGAAATACAGATGTGCAATGACAGCGAAGAATATCAGGCAGAAGAGATGATCCGCTTGATATACGAACGGGCAAAGGCACAGTACCAGTCAGCAGTAATCCATGACAGCTTTTATCAAACGGAAAAGCTGAAGGCTGCGCTTAAAGAGCATGGAAGTATAGAGGAATTTCAACCAGATTTTTACCAGAAGGTCATCAAAAAGATGGTGGTTCAGGAGGAGGGAATCCTTCAGGTCATCTTTATCAACGGAGTCAGCCTGGGAATCCGAGCGGCTGATTATCTGGAAAGGAGGAAAAACCATGGCAAGAACTGCAACTGCAGTAAAGAAAAATATCGCGGTCATACCAGCGAAACAGGAGTATGACCGGAGCATCCGGCCACAGCTTCTGCGGAAGCGGGTAGCGGCGTACTGCCGTGTCAGCACCCTGGAAGAACAACAGGCGACCAGCTATGAAGCACAGGTTGAGTATTATACAGAACTGATCCAAAACACGCCAAACTGGACGCTGGCAGGTATCTACGCAGATGATGGAAAAAGTGCCACGATGATTCGGAAGCGGGATGATTTCCAGGCAATGATTGATGACTGTATGGCAGGGAAAATTGATATGGTTATTACAAAATCAATCAGCCGATTTGCCAGAAACACGGTGGATTCCCTCATTTATATCCGCAAGCTTAAGGAGCGTAACATCTCCGTATTCTTCGAGAAAGAGAACATAGATACCCTGGGAAGCGGCGGGGAGATGTTAATCACCATCTTAAGCAGCCAGGCTCAGGAAGAAAGCCGGAACTTAAGTGAGAACGTACACTGGGGATATGTCAGAAAGTTTGAAAACGGAGTCGTGTATGTAAACTGCAAAAAGTTCCTTGGCTATACAAAAGATGCAGACGGTAACCTTGTGATTGTCCCAGAGGAGGCAGAGCTGGTGCGCCGGATCTTCCGAATGTTTCTGGAGGGCAACAGCAGTATGAAAATAGCCAAAATCCTGACGGAAGAGGGAGTCAAGACCGTGACGGGGAAGAACCTATGGCATGCAACCGTCATTGACAAGATGCTTTCTAATGAGAAATATATGGGGGATGCACTCCTGCAGAAAACTTACACGGTGGACTTTCTATCAAAGAAGAAGGTCATCAACAAAGGGATTGTGCCTCAGTATTATATCGAGGGGAACCATGAAGCCATTATTCCCAAAGAACTGTTTTATAAGGTACAGGAAGAAAAGGCGCGCCGGGCGAACATCTATCGGCCGGCAAAGAAAAAAGGAGCGACCGTAAAGAGTAAATACAGTTCTAAATATGTGCTGTCAGATATCATGTACTGCAAGGAATGCGGGCAGCCTTACCGCAGGCAGGTCTGGGTAAGAAACGGAAATAAGAAGCCGGTGTGGCGCTGTGACAGCCGTCTGAAGCAGGGAGCCAAGCAGTGCAGACATTCCCCCACTCTGGAGGAACGGACGCTCCACGGGGCGATTATACAGGCCATCAACAGTGTCATTGAGGATGACGGGGAGTTCGTGGAAGCCTTCCGGGAGAATGTCATCCGGATTTTTGGAAGCTATGCAAAGGACGTAGAGCCGACCGAGTATGATGAAGAGATCGAACGGCTCCAGAAGGAAATGCTGCTGTTGATTGAGAGGAGCGCCAGAGAAGAGTGTGTGGATGATGAGTTCGACCGGGCTTATCAGGAGATTACGAATCAGATCAAGGTGCTGAAAAAGAAACGGTTGAAAGCACTGAAGGAAAAGCAGCTGGCGGAAGCTTATGAGGAACGAGAAGCCGGATTGGATGGCTATGTGAACAAGGTCAGCTACTTAAAGCGGGAATTTGACGATGAACTGGTCCGAAGCCTGTTGGAAAGAATAGCGGTGGTAAGTGAGGACAA
>OKHY01000500.1_pt1 | contig 11314 bp, 9 predicted proteins | sample 1611821 | NCBI WGS metagenome assembly OKHY01 (sample SAMN04436773, study PRJEB24849) | human gut metagenome | biome: human gut; feature: NICU; material: stool | host: Homo sapiens | place: USA: Saint Louis, MO | collected 2011-04-29
GGATATCTGTGTGGGTCTGGTGGTGGCCGGGACCATGTATTGCTTTTATTCCCTGTTCCGGGAAGGGGAGGTGTGATAATGCAGGCGCTTGTGACCAATTACTACGAGACAGCGGCCATGATTCTGTTTTCCATTGGGTTTACCATGCTGCTGCTCCAGAAAAATCTGATTAAAAAGGCCATCGGGCTGAACATTATGGATATGTCCGTGTATCTGTTCCTGGCAGCCAAGGGGTACATAGCCGGTGGAAGGGCGCCCATAGCAGATGGAAGGACATCTGTGGAAGGATTCATCAATCCCCTTCCCAGCGGTCTGGTGCTGACGGGAATCGTGGTGTCTGTCAGCGTGTCAGCCTTTCTCTTTTCACTGATTCAGAGATTCCACCACTATTACAAGACACTGGATTTGGACGGCATGCTGTATGAAGGACAGGAGGAGACAGACGGTGAGGCTGGTTGAGAACATTCCATTTTTCAGTATATTCATTATGATGGCAGGGGGAATCGTGACGCCCCTTCTGGGAGGCAGGAACCGGGCCAGGGTTCTACACCTGGTTTTGGTGGGGGCAGTGGCAGTTATGTCAGGCCTGCTTCTGGGATATACGTCGGACGGTACCTGTTTTCGCTTCATGATGGGACATTTCCCGGCGCCATGGGGGAATGAGGTCAGGGCCGGCGCCCTGGAAGCTCTTATGAGCCTGGTCTTTTCCCTTGTGATGTTTCTCACGGTGGCTGCCAATAAACGGTCCCTGGAACACGACATACCCGGGGAGCGGGCGGGCCTGTATTATGTGATGATGAACCTTCTGTTCAGTTCTCTTCTGGCCCTTATCTACACCAATGACCTTTTTACCGCTTATGTATTCATAGAAATCAATACCATTTCAGCCTGTGCCATTGTGTGCGCAAAGGAAAGCGGCGAGACCGTGGCGGCAGCCATACGGTATCTCATCATGAGCCTGGTGGGAAGCGGGCTCATCCTTATCTCCATTGCCCTTTTATACTGCCAGACAGGCCATCTCCTTATGGAACCCATGGCAGGGGCTGTCAGGGAGCTGGCATCCTCAGGAAAGGATTTATTTCCCCTTAAGATGGCTCTGGTGATGATGACTTCCGGGCTGGCAGTAAAAAGCGCCCTGTATCCCTTCAGCTCCTGGCTGCCGGGAGCCCATGCCAATGCCACGGCTGCTTCCAGCTCTGTTTTGTCGGGTCTGGTTCTGAAGGGATACATTATCCTGCTTCTCAAAGTCTATATGCGGATTCTGGGAATGGATCTGATTATCCGGCTGCGGATCAATGACCTGCTTTTCGTGTTCGGAATCCTGGCCATGGTCATTGGTTCGGCCAAGGCGCTGCAGCAGCATATGGTCAAGCGGGTCATTGCCTATTCATCCATTGCCCAGATTGGATATATCTTCATGGGAATCGGCATGGGAACCAGTGCAGGGCTGGCAGCCGCAGTCCTGCACATGATTGTCCACGCGGTGACAAAGCCCATGCTGTTTACAGCCGCAGGCGGCCTCATGGACTGCTGCGGCCATCAGAAGGAGATAGCGGCCCTTAGGGGAAGCGCAAGGCGGAATCCGGCAGCCGGAGCCGGGTTGGTGGTAGGAAGTATGGCCATGATAGGGATCCCCTTTTTTTCCGGGTTTGTTTCCAAGATTTCCTTTGCTATGGCCTCGTTTCATGATCTGGACCGGACGGTTCTGGTGCTGGGGGCCCTGGCTGTCAGCACGGTCCTCAATGCCATGTATTACATACCGCTCATCATCATCGTGTTTTCAGAAAGAGGGCCGGAGAAGGCGGACTATGAGGCGGCAGGTCTGGAGGACGCGGCTGTGCCTGAGGCGGGAGAGCCTGTAAAGGATGTTTCTTTCGCGGCAGCCATGGCCTGTTTTATGGCTGGGAATGTGCTGATTGGGACTTGCTACGGCCCTGTGGTCCGGATGATAGAGACAGGGCTTGCCAACTTCGGGTGACCCCGGCAGCAGGGGAGTATATGAGAAGGAGAGGACATAGGACATGAGAGAAATGTGGATGATGGCGCCGGTGCTGTTTCCAGTGGTTTCCGGCGGGGCCCTGTGGATATGGAATACGGGAAAAAACAAAATTCATACAGCCGCGGCGGTTCTGTCCCTGGCAGAGGCTGTGTGTTCCTGGCTGGTCATCCTGAACTGCATGGGGATGGAGCTGCCTCTGTGGAGCATCGGACCGGGCATGGAGCTGTGCCTTCGGCTGGATGGAACCGGAGCCCTGTTTTCCGGTCTGGCATCCCTTATATGGGTGCTGGTGGTTTTCTTTGCCTTTGAATATATGGAACATGAGAAGGAAGATGCCCGGTTTTTCGGATGCCTTATTATGTCCCTGGGAGCCCTGACAGGAGTTGCCTGGGCAGGAAATTTTGTTACCCTGTACCTGTTTTTTGAAATGATGACATTTTTCAGCGTTCCCCTGGTATTCCATTCCAGGAAGAGGGAAGCGCTTCGTGCCGGAATGGTATATCTGGCCTATTCCATGCTGGGCGCATCCATTGCTCTGGGAGGATATTTCTTCTTCCGCCAGTATGCCTGCGGAACGGATTTTAAGGCGGGCGGGGTTCTGACGGAGGCAGCGGGAATGGTCCAGGGCAGGCCGCAGATTCTTCTTCTGGCTGTTTTCTGTATGGCGGCCGGATTTTCCTGTAAGGCAGGTCTTATGCCCCTTCATCCGTGGCTGCCTATCGCGCATCCGGTTGCGCCTGCCCCTGCCAGCGCTGTGTTATCAGGCCTGATTACCAAGGCAGGGGTGGTGGCTGTCATCCGTGTGGTGTACAATATGGCCGGTCCCGCGTTCCTGCGGGGGACATGGGTGCAGTACGCCCTGTTGTCCATGGCTGTGGTGACTATATTTACGGGTTCCATGCTGGCCTATAAGGAAAAGAAGCTGAAAAGGCGTCTGGCCTGTTCCTCCTTCAGCCAGGTGTCCTATGTGCTGTTGGGCGTATTCCTGCTGTCCATGGAAGGGCTTTACGGCTCCCTGCTCCAGATGGTGTTCCATGCCCTGGCAAAGAACGCCCTGTTCCTCTGCGCGGGGGCTGTGATATGTAAAACGGGCTGCACCAGGGTAAAGGAGTTAAGGGGGATGGGAAAGCGGATGCCGGCTGTGATGGTATGCTTTGCCCTGGCATCCCTGTCACTGGTGGGGATTCCCCCGGCAGGCGGTTTTCTGGCAAAATGGCATCTGGCCGTGGGTGCCATGAGGGCAGATGCCGGCGTGTTTGCATGGCTGGGGCCTGTGGTGCTTATGGTCAGCGCCCTTCTGACGGCGGGGTATCTGTTTCCTGTTATTGTGGAGGGATTTTTTCCGGGAAAGGATTGGCGGAAAACGGATCAATCAGAAGATGGAAGATTGTCTGTATCTGCATTTATGGGGGTGCCTCTGGCCGTGTTAGGCATCTCCCTGCTGGTGCTGGGGGCCCTGGGAAATCCTGTTTTTGAATTACTGAGGGGCATTGCCTCTGATATGGTGTGAAAGGGGGGATGGGTGTGAATCCATATTATCTGCTGGTGCCTGTGCTTCTTCCCATGGTGACTGGCGCGGCTGTGCTTGGACTGCGTCCAAAGGAGCGCAGAAAACGGGAGATACTGGTAATGGGAGGAATTCTGGCTGCCTCGGCAGTGATTGGGGCCCTGGTGTTAAACCGTCCCGGACAGCCGCTGGTGCTGTACCGTTTTGGCAGCAGAATGAATATATCGCTGGGACTGGACGGTCTGTCCGGGGTATTTGCCTGTCTCATTGCAGTGCTTTGGCCCCTTACCGCACTGTATTCCTTTGAATATATGAAGCATGAGGGGAAGGAAAACAAGTTTTTCGGATATTTTTCCATTACATATGGGGTGGTGGCGGGAGTGGCGCTGTCACACAGCCTGATTACCCTGTACTTTTTCTATGAGCTTATGACCCTGGCTACCCTGCCGCTGGTCATGCATGCCATGGATACCAGGGCCATCTATGCGGGCAAGAAATATCTGCTTCTTTCCATGGCGGGGGCTGCCATGGTATTTGTCAGCATTATCAGCCTTCATGAATATGGAACCAACCTGGATTTTACCTGGGGCGGTGTGATACCCCAGGGTCTGTCCCATGTGGAACGGCGTCATCTGTACGGCGCATTTATTCTGGCCTTCTTCGGGTTTGGGGTAAAGGCAGCAGTGGTCCCGTTTCACAGCTGGCTTCCCGCTGCGTCGGTGGCCCCCACTCCCGTATCAGCCCTTCTGCACGCAGTGGCAGTGGTGAAGGGGGGCGTGTTTGCGCTGATGCGGGTGGTGTACTGGTGCTTCGGGGCCGGATTCCTTATAGGGACAAAGGTGCAGGCAGCGGTTCTGTGCGTCTGCTGCATCACCATCCTTTATGGCTCCCTCAGGGCCCTTTGCACCCAGCATCTGAAACGCAGGCTGGCCTATTCTACTGTAAGCCAGCTGTCCTATATCCTTATGGGCGTCATGCTTATGACTCCCGCGGGGCTGGCAGCAGGCCTGACCCATATGGTATGCCACGCCCTGATGAAGATTACCCTGTTCTTCTGCGCGGGAGCCATCCTGTATAAAGGGGGACGGGAATATGTGTATGAACTGCGGGGAGTGGGAAGGGCCATGCCGGTTACCATGACCTGTTTTACCCTGGCCGGGCTGGGGCTGGTGGGGGTCCCGCTCTTTGCGGGCTTTGTGAGCAAGTTTATGCTTGGGTCGGCTGCCGCAGAGGCAGGGGGTCTGGGAATGCTGGGGGTGGCATGCCTGATTATATCCGCCTTTTTTACTTTGTTTTATATGGTACTCATCATAGGGGCCGCCTGGTTCCCGGCAGAGGGGAGGGAGGATTCCCATTGGAATACTCATTGTGACCCAAACTGGAATATGAAGCTTCCTCTGATTGCCATTACTGCCATGAGCATGGTCCTGGGCCTGTGGTCCGGCCCTCTGATTCAGGTGTTTAACCGGATTGCGGCAGGAGGTATGTAGGAAGGATAAAAGATGAAGGGGGTAGCGGAAATGGAAGGAAATATATGGCTGTTGTGGGCTGTGGCCTGGCCTTTTCTGGCAGCCTTTATCAGTCTTTTGGCAGGAAAAAAAGGGGAGAGGAACCGGGATGTTTTTGCGTCGGCCGCCATGGTCATGGAATTTACAGGCATGCTCTGCCTTTATCCCGTTAACAGTCCGGCAGCTTTTTCCTGGGCCGGATTTTGTGAGATGGGCATATGGCTGAGGGCGGACGGATTCAGGTGGCTCTACAGTACCATTGCAGCCTTTATGTGGATGATGACCACCCTGTTTTCCATGGAATATTTTGCCCGACACGGCAATCGCGGAAGATACTGTTTCTTTTCCCTGTTAACCTGCGGGGCAACCATGGGCGTATTTCTGTCCGACAGCCTGTTCTCCCTGTTCCTGTTCTTTGAGATAATGGGACTTACCTCCTTTGTGATGGTCATACAGGAGGAGACAGAGGCAGCGGGAAGGGCAGCCAGGACCTACCTGGCCATTGCAGTTATAGGGGGGCTGTGCGCGCTGTTCGGTATCTTTATGATTGCAGCGGGAACAGGAAATCTATCCATGGACAGTCTGGAACAGTTCAGGAAGGCCACAGGGGGAACATGGCCCCTGTATCTGGCAGGAGCGCTGCTGCTTGCCGGATTCGGGGCAAAGGCAGGGATGTATCCGCTGCACGTATGGCTTCCCAATGCCCACCCTGTGGCGCCGGCGCCTGCCAGCGCCCTGCTGTCAGGCATCCTGACCAAGACGGGCGTGTTCGGAACCCTGGCAGTTACCGTGACCATGTTCCGGCATGACATGGCCTGGGGAATGGTGCTTTTGGTGCCGGGAGCCGTGACCATGGTGCTGGGAGCAATACTGGCCGTGTTCTCCATTGACCTAAAACGTACCCTGGCGTGTTCCTCCATGTCCCAGATTGGCTTCATCCTTACGGGATGCGCCATGCAGTGTCTGCTGGGAGAGGAAAACGGGCTGGCTGTGAGCGGAACCGTGCTGCATATGGTGAACCACTCCATGATTAAGCTGGTGCTGTTCATGGCGGCTGGATGTATCTATATGAATCTGCATAAGCTGGATCTGAATGAGATTCGGGGATATGGCAGGAACAAGCCGTTTTTGATGCTGGTCTTTGCCATGGGGGCATATGGCATATGCGGTATCCCGCTGTGGAACGGGTATGTGAGTAAGACGCTGCTTCATGAGAGTATAGTGGAGTATATAGAAGTGCTGGGCGCCCAGGGCGCCGATGCCCTGCCCTTTCAGGTGCTGGAGTGGGCCTTCCTCCTGGCGGGAGGGCTTACGGTTGCCTACATGGCAAAGCTGTTTGCGGCCATTTTTCTGGAAAAGGCCCCAATGGGCCGGGAGAGGGATGACAGGGAAAAGCGGTACGCCGGCACGGCTGCCTGCTTTGCCCTGGGCGGCTCTGCTTGTCTCCTCCCTCTTATGGGGATGGCCCCCCACCGGATTATGGACCGTATGGCAGATATCAGCCGTCCGTTTTTAAGGGGGGCACAGGTCCCGCACCAGGTGGAGTATTTTTCAGAGGCCAATCTCAGGGGAGCCTGTATCAGCATAACGATAGGAATTCTGGTGTATGTGCTGTTCATTCGCAGATACCTTATGGAGACAGGGGAGGACGGGACCAGGGTCTATGTGGACAGATGGCCGGCATGGCTGAACCTGGAGGACCGGGTTTACCGCCCCCTGGTACTTGCCGTGCTGCCCTTTTTGGGAGCCGTGCTGGCCAGATGTGTCAACGGGATCTGCGAAGGCCCTCTTCCCCTGTTTATGAAAAGGCCGGAAAAGAACCAGGTGGTGGCACCGGGGGAGTCCAGCCGGTTTTTCAGGCAGGCCCAGGATGTAAGGCTTCTGCACATGATTTATTCCAGCATGGGATACGGGTTCATGATGCTGGGTGCAGGGCTTATACTGATGACAGCATATGTGCTGTTTTTATGAGAAACCTTGTGTGTGAAAAAAGGTTGTCCCTCATATGATTAATTACCTCAGGGATGGTGATACTCTTCATTAGAAAACACCATTTACGAATCAGCGAGGTAATGATATGTATAGAGAGAACAAAAATATGAACCAGGACGCACACCAGACCATTCTGAGAGGGGATTTATATTATGCGGACCTGTCGCCGGTAGTGGGGTCTGAGCAGGGGGGAATCCGGCCGGTACTGGTCATCCAGAATGATGTGGGGAACAAATACAGCCCAACCGTAATCGTGGCAGCCATCACCAGCCGATCCACCAAGGCAGCCATTCCCACCCATGTCTGTATCCGCAGGATGCGCGGCGGTTTAAAGCAGGATTCCACCGTACTGGCAGAACAGATTCGCACCATAGACCGGAACCGTTTGAAGGAATACATAGGACATCTGGATTCCGGTCAGATGGCGGGAATTGAACAGGCCATGGTTACCAGCTTGGGGCTGGGGCATCTGACAGGCAATATGGGACAGGTCTTTCTGCCGTCTTATTCATAAGACGGAGATATCGGTTGAGGCACAAAGAAATAATAATGACAGGGCCGTTTTCTGCATACATTGTTATGAGGCAGGGGACGGCCCTGTTAGTTTGGACGGTCAGATGGGACCGAAAGGTAAAAAAGATATTGACATATGTCATAAACTGCCCTATAATTATTGACATAAGTCAAAAACAAAGTGAGACAGCGGAGAAGGAGAAGGCATATGGCGCGACCGTACAAAGCCAGAAGAATCTGTTCCGTGCCAGCCATAGACACCTTTGGTCCTTTGAACCAGGAGATGGATAGTGCGGTGGAGCTGACATTGGAGGAATATGAGACCATACGGCTCATTGACTGGCTGGACTGCACCCAGGAACAGTGCGCAGACCAGATGGGGGTGGCCAGGACCACGGTCCAGGCAGTGTATAATTCAGCCAGGAAAAAGCTGGCGGACTGTCTGGTCAATGGAAAAAGGCTGGAAATCCGGGGAGGCAACTACCAGCTGTGTCCGGACGGAGGAAACTGCTGCGGGAAGAACTGCGAAAAACGCGGGTGCCGCAGACGCCGCTGTAATAACAAACCAGGAGGAGATTGTAATGAAGATTGCTGTAACATATGAAAACGGACAGGTATTCCAGCATTTTGGCCATACAGAGGAGTTCAAGGTATATGACACAGAGGATAAGAAAATCCTGTCCTCTCAGGTAGTTGGAACCGGTGGAAGCGGCCATGAGGCTCTGGCTGTATTTTTGAAAAATTTGGGAGTAAAGGTGCTGATATGCGGAGGAATCGGCGGCGGCGCCAGGACAGCCCTGTCCCAGGCAGGAATTGAACTGTATCCGGGTGCGTCCGGGGATGCGGACCAGGCAGTGGAGGCCCTGTTAAACGGCAGCCTGGATTATGATCCGAATACCATGTGCAGCCATCACCATGAGGGCGGCGAGCATAACTGCCATGGACACGGCCACAGCTGCGGGGGACATAATTAATAATAAGAAAAAGCAACAGAAAACCAGAAAAAACCAGGCCCGCATGAACACGGTATATAAAACAGTGTTCATGCGGGCCTGACATATCTTAACTGCTAAGATATCTTAAACGGTCATGATATCTTAACCCACCTCCATATCAGATTTTACCACATCTATTTTCACACATTTCTTCTCTACCGGCGTGTCTGTCAGCCGGATGTGAACTTCTGCTGTTTCAGCATTTCCTGAGAAGCTCTGGGGATTTGTCTTAACCCAGAAAGCAGCGCAGCCGCCCCTTACAGGAATGGCTGAGGGGCCGATTACCTGGATTGGGCCATTGGTTTCCACCTGGATGATGCCGGGGAAATACACCAGGGTAGTGGAAACACGGTCCGTAACCCTGCATACCACACGGGTGGCATCTGTATAATCCCCATAAAGCCTGGTGTCGTCAGCAGTGACCTCCATATCGTGGAGGCTGGAGTCGCGAAGGAATTTCTTCTGGATGACAGCCTTGCCTTTGTAATACCCGGTGATGGATCCGTCCTGCCACAAATCCTGCCACACGCCGATTTCCTCCTCGATTTCAATGGGCGGATGTTCCAGGCCTATATACCGGTTATCCGGGTAATAGCGGACCGGGGGCTTACCGTACATTTCCACTTCGATGTAATCACAGTTGGTAAGGACCATAAACGGGGACACCAGCCGGTTGCCCTTATTATCACCCCTGGAAAATTCCGTGGTGGGCTCCATCACGATTTCCTGTTCCGGGTTCTTCTGGCTGCGCAGCACATAGGCAGCGTATTTTGGAATGCGGAACATGTCCATGACGCCGTGGTAACAGATCTTATCGCCTGAACCGTAATCCGCATGTGTATTGTAGTCAAAGGCGCACCAGCCGATGATTCCCAGAAGGTCCTTTGACAGGTTGGAGTGACTGTATACCCTGGCATAGGCCCTGGCGTGGGTGGTGCGTTTGTCCGCACTGTCCCAGAGCTTGGTGGGAAATGCCGTCCCGGAGAATTCGGTAATCATAAAGGGCACAGGGTATTCCAGGCCCGTGGCCTCCCGGCGGCCCTTGAACAGCTTTGTGCCGTCCGGATTGCAGTCTGAGTAGGTAAAATCATTTAAGGAGTACACGTCCTCCAAAAGATGGCTGTTGGTGATGTAGCGCACGCCTGTGGTGGGCCGTGAGGAATCCAGCTTATGGGCCAGGGCGTTGGCCCTGGTATACAGTTGGTCGTCATCCAGGGACTCATTGATATGTATGCTCCAGATGAAGATACCCGGGTGGTTGTACTGGGTCAGAATCATGGACTCCACATCCTGCATCATCACCTTTTTAAATTCTTCCCCGCCTATGTGGCCCCAGCCCGGTATCTCTGAGAACACCAGAAGCCCAATCTCATCGCAGCGGTCCAGGAAATACTCGGACTGCATATAGTGGGAAGTGCGGACCGTGTTGGCATTGAGGTAATTCTTCAGGATGTCCGCATCCTTTTCCTGTGCCCGCCTGCCCATGGCATAGCCCACATAGGGGAAGGACTGGTGGCGGTTCAGGCCCATTATCTTGATTTTCCTGTTGTTAATGAAGAGGCCCTCCGGTGTGCAGGCTACTGTGCGGAAACCCGTTCTCACATGGTGCCTGTCCAGCACGCGTCCGCCCGATTCAAGGGTTATATCCACCGTGTAGAGGTAAGGGTTGTCCGGATCCCACAGAATGGGGGACGGGACGCATTGTGGCTCTAAGATAATGCTGCTTTTGCCCGGGGCGGCCTGGATGCATCTTTTGTAGGAAGCCACAATGGCGCCCTCTTTGTCCTTCAGGCAGATATCCGCTGTCAGGGAGCATTCAGGGCCGCTGTTATCCAGGAACAGTTCAGGCTTCAGGATGGCATTTTTGTTCTCCAGGTCATAGCGGATTAAGGCGCGTTCCACAAAGACCTGGCTGCAGCAGTAAAGCCAGACATCCCTGTAAATGCCGCCGTAGGTCATATAATCAATGGCGTATCCAAAGGGTGGGATGTCCTCCCGCTCATGGCTGTCCACCCGCAGTACTATCCGGTTTGGGCCTTCCTTGCATAGACCGGTAATGTCAAACATGCTTTTTGAGTAGCCGCCCTTGTGCTCACCTGCCCTCTGGCCATTGACAAAGAGCTCAAAATAGGTCATGACGCCGTCAAATACAAGTATGATTCTGTTCTCCAGCATCCGGGAGGTGACGGAGAGCAGTTTCACATAGGTGCTTATCATGGCTGTCTCCTGGTGGCTGAAGTAGCTTAAGGGGAGCTCCTTTACTGTATGGGGCAGGTTCACATCTGAGCAGCGGTCAGAATCCTCTGTCAGGAGGTTTTCCTCAAAATAGTCGTAAAATTTCCAGTTCAGGTTCCATAAAACAGGTTTGTCCATAATTCATCTCCTTTTATTCTTTAACGGCGCCTGCCGTGATTCCTTCTATGATGTACTTCTGGAAAAAGACATACAGAAGCACGGTGGGAAGGGCCACCACGATGATTCCGGCGGCAAGCAGGGGCCAGGAATTCTGCTGTGCGCCCGCATAGCGCATCAGGAAGGTGGTCAGGGTCTTGTTCTGGTTTTTGGGCATGTACAGATAGGGAATGTACATGTCGTTTACAATGGACACGGTCTTGATAATGACAAGGGTGGCCGTGGCCGGTGTCAGCAGCGGAAAGATAATCTGGGCGAATATCCTGAAATAACCGCAGCCGTCCAGCATGGCGCTTTCATCCAGTGAAACTGATATGCCGCTTATAAACTGCCGGTAAATATAGAGCTGCATCAGGTTGGCTGCAATGTATATGACGATGGGGGCGCC
>OKHY01000531.1_pt1 | contig 10748 bp, 9 predicted proteins | sample 1611821 | NCBI WGS metagenome assembly OKHY01 (sample SAMN04436773, study PRJEB24849) | human gut metagenome | biome: human gut; feature: NICU; material: stool | host: Homo sapiens | place: USA: Saint Louis, MO | collected 2011-04-29
AATGTATCAAAACACCCTCTTTTTTTATATCACTCGTTAAACATGCCAATAGCCCCATCCGCAGAAATCATTTCAGCCGTTATTTTTAACCTGCGGCAACGACTGTTGTTATAGAACCTCACCTGAGCATTCCCTGCTTCATCCGGCATCACTTCCGGGTTCCAGTATAATGTGCGGCGATAGTCCTCTTCTTTGGGAAGAACAGAATAATCGGGATGATAAAACTCTACAGGTTCGCTATAGCCATCCAACCAAGTTTTTCTGACTCCCCTGCCTCCTTTTACGGGAATCTCTCCTTCCGGATAGGTTTCAATAAAAACAGCACAACCATATATTTCATCTACATCCATCGGAGACATACGGATGTCAGCATAACGACATCTTGCCGATAACTCCTCGTTGATATAAATAGACTTGATAGCCACCAGGCGAAGTGTCCGGTATCGGGTCTGATCTATTTCAGTAGCCTCCGTTCGTTTATAGTTTATCACATACAAGGGAGAGCGACCTTTGTACTGCAACCATTCCTCACCACCACTATACCTGCGTATGAAATTGGGATTCATACGGACAAGTAGCTCGTGGATATCTTCACCGATATAACCTCCCTTATCCAAAATATCATCCATCTCCGAAGGTACATCGTAGTAAGCAACCGACTTCGAACGATTTTCATAAATATCCTTCTCACGACTCCATTTCTTAGCCTTCACCACCACTTCACCCAAACGGTGATTTTTCTCTCTCATACCCCGTTTTGACAGAGAATCTTCATAAGCATCCATAAAACGATTATAATCGATATCATCACCAATCACAGTATCTGTCTGTAGTTCCTGTTCTGCTCCCGGTTTATCTCTGCCGGACAGGCTTATCTGCATTTCTCCCAGCGGATATTGTGTAGGTTGAGGGCTGAAGACTCTGTCTAATACAATCCGGTGGTCTTTCCGCTTACCTTTCTCCATCACAGAAAGAATCAGATTCCACTTGCCAATAATATCGGTAATAAAAGCAAAACGTCCCACACTGTCTGTTTCAAACAGGTTAAGAGAAAGCGCTCCCGGCGAAGTTTCCTCATCTCCCCGCTTCGCCAGAAAAGAAGAGACTTGTATATTTGGTTTAGGCTTACCTCTAACAAATGAAACAACTTGTCCATGCACTTCAATCCCTTGTTCGGGCATGTACTTCAATTCAAACGGTTCCACCCCCGACTCGTATTTCCATGCATAACGCCGCCATCCCTGCACCAACAACAAGTGATCCAAAGCTGTTCTGTGCTCTTTATCATCCGCTTCGAAATAATAGAGCGGACGATGAACGTAGCCTTTAATCTCAGACATTAACAATAAGTCCGCTAACATAGAATGCCGGCTTTCCACTTCTTCCCATCCGTCACGCACAGATACTGATATCGGAGCGGACACAGGCTTACCCGCCGTGTCACGTACTGAAAAGTCCAATAAGACACGATCAAACGGCTGATAATCCTCTTTGTTTTTCCGGACACTGATTGTCAATGGCTCCGGTTTTCTCATAAAGATAAGGCGGTCGGCAATAATCTGTCCTGCTGTATCAAACAATACGATCTGTGCCACCCCTGCCTTCCATTCCGTCTTGTCAAGTTTGAAAGAGACAGGTGTATTTTTCCGGATGTTCAACAGACAATAATTAAGCAGTTTCCCATGACCAAGCACAGCTAAGCCTAAGACAGACTCCGGTGTATGCGGATTCTTTTGTACACTGACTGCTATACTGTCTTCCGAAGAAAGATTATCAACTTGCAAGACATATCCCTGCAACCGGGCTTCCGGCAAATCAAAACGGTACTTTTTGCCATTCAACTCCACCTCAGCCTTATGATTCTCTCCGTTCGTAGGAGTATACACAAAGGTGCCACGTCCTTCGTGTACAGTGGCAAAGGAGGCGATTTCTTTCTTTTCCCGGTTGATAACCGTTCCGGACAGTGCGATCGGATTTCCATAGGCATCCGTTGCCTCAAAAGCAACGCGGGAAGGAATGCCTTCGACCAAATTTCCTCCTTCAGGAAAAAACTTCAGATTGACTTTTTTCTCCTTAGCCGTTTTTTTCCGTACCTGCGGATATTTATAAACAGCATATCTCTGTATGTTCTTTTCTTTAAAATCACCAGCTGCCCGTGGCTTATCAAATACCGGAAGAACCCGGGAGAAAATAACCTCCTCTCCAAAGTTCAACATATATTTCGTGTAAGCACGAACCTCATAAAAACCGGAATAAAAAGGTAATTGTGTTAATTCGAAACTACCGTGGCAACGGCCGTTCCTAACAGGCAATACACGTTTCGCTATGACTTCCCCACCCGGATTCAACAATTCGACATAAAGGGTTTTACTCAAATCCGACGGGCGGTTCAGTTCAGATGTCACAACATAACACTGAAACCAAACAGGGTCTCCCTGATAATAACTGGTATTGTCGAAATGTAAATAGACTTTTTCCTGTGGCAGCATTTCTCCAAAATTCTGCACTGCTTCAATATAGCCCGATAATTTACGAACGATACTGTCCGGCATCTGGGCTTGCAAAGAAAATGGCAGTGCCGACAAGAGGAATAGTAAGACGAGGATAGCCCTGTTCATCATAATTCATCTATTTCAAATTCGTGTTTAAGATTAGATCTGTCCTACTCCGGAGAGAATCTGTTCTCCAGTGATTACCAGCCAAATATAGGAAAAAGAATTGAAAAATTGGGATGATTTACTCATTTTTATATGCTATACCATATCATCTCCCGTCTTGGCAAATGTAACACGAATCGTCTTATGAAACGGAATGAAACGCGAGATAACAGCTATTATGACCGATATCACCAACAGATAACCTAATATTTCTTTCAGTGCAAGCAACAGGCTCTGCTCCTGCAAAGTTCCATAAAGAGAATGGGTAGCTATCTGTACCGCTTCATCATATCTATGTCCTTGTGCAAGCGCATTATTCAGAGATTGAGTATAACGGGACGCAGCCAGCGGGTCGGCAGTCGTGATAGTCTCCGACAAAGAATATATATATTTCTGTTGCAGACGATACAGCATATTGCTGTAAAAAGAAGTAGCCATGATAGGTGCCAGTACCGAACGGAAGATTATCAGAAAGAAAGCATTCGACAACAAAAACTTCGGGTTCAAATCTTCTACGGCAAACAAGGCAAAGGCTATAATCAAAGTCAACATACCCAATCCGCGAAAAAAGATGGGCAGATATAACATTTCATACGTACTGTTCGGCGCAATGCCAAAATAAAGAACACCAAAGAAAATAACAAAACAACTCATTCCGCCCGCTATCAGAAACCGGAAACGCCAACGCTGCCAACGAAACCACCAGAAACAGATAAAAGCTCCGATTACATACCCCGGGAGCAAAAAGATATAAAGAGAATAGGTATGCGTGCTGTCTACTTTCAGGATGATGCTCAGGTAATTGGTCAATAATGTGGTGGATGTACTGAAAAACATAACAAGCATCATATAGAAATATCCGATGATTGCTTTAGGCTGAAACAGAGGGGCAAGACTTACATAGGGATTCTTCGAATGGTGCTGAATCCAGATAAATAATGCGATCAGTATAGGAGAAATTACAATATAAGCACAAAGTTTGGCAGAAGCCATCCAATCCAGAACTTTCCCATAATTGATGACGTAAATCAGCATCAGCAGCCCTACCGAAATGATAAACATCTCCCGAATATGCAAATCGGATAACGGCACCGATTTAATCGGGCGGTTATGCCGGAAACAGATGATAACAAACAGAACAGAAACCAGAATCAAAAGCATCATGAAGTAATACATATACTTCCAGTTATAGTGATATGCCAATTGCGCAGTGACCAACATGGAAGCCTGTCCGCCCCCGTACACTAATGGATAAAAATAAGAATAGAACTCGCTGCGGATATTCTTCGCACTGAAAATCTTCTGTGCATAACGAATAAACCATAACATCAGAAAACCTTTCAGAAAGCCGATAGCAAAACTGCAGGCAATCAGAATATCGGCATTCTGCGAACGGGCGCAAATCCAACTCAAAAAGAACTGCAGGAGCAAGTCTATCAGCAAGAGAAACTTGACCGAAACGGCTGCCAGCACTTTAGGAATAATAGGATAAGCAATGGCCATGCCTGCCGAAGCCGCATAATATCCCATCGTTATATCTTCCGAATTGGTTCCAAGCGTATTCGATACTTCGAGCATGCTTCCGGTATACGAACCATTCAGCATGGTAACCGGAAGAATAACAATGAAAATGCAACAGAACCCCAACCAATCGGGCACCCAGGAACGAACGGGTACTCCCAACTCTTTCATTGTTATCATTTGCGCAAAGCTTCTGTTTCAACCATCATACCCGCTCTTAATTGTGCCATTTCTTCTGAAGAGATATTCTCCAGTTCTATCCGTACCGGGATACGCTGTTGTACTTTTACAAAGTTTCCCGCGGAATTGTCTGTGGGAACCAGAGAATATTTCGACCCGGTTGCCTCCGAGATAGCAGTGACTTCCCCGTTAAAAATCTTCCCGGGCAACGCATCTACTTTAACACGTACCTGCTGACCAATATAGATATTGGCAATCTGTGTTTCCTTATAATTAGCAGTAATCCATTTATCCTTGTTGCGTACCAGATAAGAGATGGTTTGCCCCGTCTGGACATACTGTCCGGGTTCTAAGGTGCGCCTGCCCATATATCCATCGTATGGAGCAGTGAGTACCGTATAAGACAAGTTCAATTTAGCCAAATCCAAATCCGCTTCTTTACGCAAGATACCGGCTTGAACTCCGGTTGTCTTTTTACTCGTTTCCGCATATTGCGACAAAGCAGCCTGTTTTTGTGCGACTAATGCCTGATAGCGTGCCTCAGCTGCTTCATACGCGGCTTTGGTCTGCTCGTACTGTTGTTCCGGCACCGATTCTTCTTTCAGCAAACGTTCAAAGCGATGATAGTCCTGTTCCAATTGCCAGAGCTTCGCCTTCGCTTCGGCTATATTGGCATCCTGCACGGCTATATTAGTATGGGAAGTTTCGATACCTGAGTGAAGAACATCCTGCAAACCGTGCGCATCCAGCAGAGCTGCTTCGGCTTCCTTCACTTTAATTTGATATTCACGGTTATCGAGCACTAACAAGGTATCTCCCTGACGCACATATTGATGTTCCTTGAAACGGATATCCTTGATATATCCCGAAGCACGTATATTTAACGGAGCAACGTATTGGTCTACAAAAGCATCATTGGTCACTTCGTAGTTAATGTAACGCCAAAAATAAGTAATAGTCCACCAGAGCCCGGAGACAGCCAAACATACACACACCATATTTAATATGATGTTGCGAGCTCTCATTTTTTTAAGTTTCCGTTTTTTTTCCTTTAATGTTGCCATAACCCTAATATATTATAGACGACCACAAGCCTTCTGAAGTTGATAATAAGTATAAATCACACGAGTGCGGGCAGTGACCAGCTGCAACTCTACATTCAAACGGACAGAGTTGGCATCCAGCAAGTCAGTCAGAATAGCCAACTGATTCAGATAACGGTTCTGCATAATACGATAGTTCTCCTGCGCCTGCCGGACAGACAACTGTAAGGCTTCTACCCGTTGCAAAGCTTCCTGATGCCGCAGAAAAGCAGTGCGCACATCCATACGGATTCTCTGCATCTTCTGCTCTTCATCATTCTTACGCAAAGACACCATCAGTTTGCTTTCCTTTATTTTATGACTGTTTTTGTAGATTGAGGATAAAGGATAAGAAACCGACAGTCCTACATTCCAGTTATTGTTGTACATATCCGTCAATGTACGCGAAACAGGGCGTGCCAGTGTATTTGAGGCATACAGCGATATGCTGGGAAGAGACAACGACTGAGCCAACCGGATCTCGTTCCGGGCAAGTTCCGTTTGTTTTCTGAGCAATTTCATTGCCGGATCATTTGTGTAAGCAAGGGTGATATAGTCGTCATACGCTTCCAGAGCAACTGCCTGATGCAGTAGGGTCGTATCCGGTTTCAGTAACAGGTTCTCATCCTGTCCCAATAAAATATCCAGCTGCTGCGACACGAGTACGATGCTATTTTCCGTTTCCTGCAAAGACAAACGGTCGTTCGTCAACTGCATCTCGCTGCGCAATACATCATTATTCGTTATCACCCCCTCCTTTTTCATCCGGCGAATATCCCGCAGGCGTAATTCGGATTCCTCAATGTTCCGCATCAATATCTCATGCTGCTTGAAAAGGCTGAACAGATTCATGTATTGGTTCAGCAAACCAAGTTTGATTTCCGCCTGGTCTGTTAATGTCTGCAACTCGGCAACTTGTTTTTCCATCTCTGCCTTATGGATAGTCCTCCGAATCTTGCCACCTTGATACAGTGGTTGGGAAAAGTCGATGGCGTAATTCTGTGACCAGTCCGGAATATCCGGATATGTCGGGCCGGACAATCCCCGTTCCCAAACGACCGGCTGTCCCACAAAACCTCCTTTCAATCCCACTTGCAGATCGGGCAGTGATGATGTGCGTGCCGTCCGTGTCCGTTCTTGCGCCATGGCTTCTTTGAGCGCATCCGCCTGAAGCTGCAAACTATGCTGCACCCCCCGTTCGAAAAGCTGGTCTACGGAAAGAAATAAAGAATCCGTCTGCGCCTTTGCCGGCTGACCGGCGAACATCAGGCAGAGCGGCCCCATCAGATATACCCTATACGTTTTCAAGAACATCGTATACTCCCTTTAATTCCGATAACATGAGTTCAATGCTTTCTATGCCAATCACCTGTTCTGCGTATACATAAACCTGATCCAGTATGGGACGAATCTGTTCCTTAAACTCCTCTCCTTCCGGAGTCAGATAAACCTGTTTGTTGCGGCGGTCTGCCGGATCTTCCTTCCGGTGGACATACCCTTTCTTCTCCAGATTGTTCATCAGATTGGTCAGACATGCTTTGTCTTTTGCGATACGTTCAGCCAATATTTGCTGGCTAATGCCTTGTTCATGCCATAAACAGCTCAGTACCTGAAGCATTTCGAATGTGATACCTGCGTTGTTCTTTCTCAGTGTCCGCTGCATCGACCTACGAAAAGCCATGCGGGTACGGAAAACCTGTAGCATGAGTTCTCTAAACTCTGCTCCTTCTCTTATCATAAAAGTACTTTTTACCTTTTTCGGGCGCAAAGGTATGTATTTCTACCGAATTAGTCAAATGTTTGACTAATTTCATATAAAACGACTCTATAAATTGTTCCATTCACCCACACTAATCTCTAATTTTCAAAATAAATGAGCAGAATCTTTGTTCATCTCAAATCTTTTATTTTACTTTGCATCACAAAGTACTTTTTATATGAATAAAGATAAAGCATTAGAATCAGTAAATGAGATAAAAGAGTTGATGGAAAAGTCCTCCAAGTTTATCTCGATCAGTGGATTAGCGGCTATTATGGCCGGAGTTTACGCACTAGCGGGTACATACATCGCCACTTGCCTTGTTACCCCGGACACAACATTAATCGTAGCCTTGAAGCTGATGATTATGGTAGCCATCCTTGTATTGGCAGCTGCCGCCGTCACTGCCGGCATACTGTCTTACAACAAGTCCAAAAAGCTGCGACAAAAATTTTTCAGCAAGCTGACCTATCGGGCATTATGGAATTTTTCACTTCCGATGCTGACCGGAGGTGCTTTATGTATTTCTCTGCTGCTGCATGGATATTATGACATTTTATCCTCGGTCATGCTTTTATTCTATGGACTGACTTTGGTCAATGTTTCTAAATTTACCTATGCCAATATAGCTTGGTTGGGATACGCTTTTATCTGTCTGGGAGTCATAGATAGTTTTTGGGAAGGCCACGCCTTACTGTTCTGGACGATAGGTTTCGGTGGATTTCATATCCTCTATGGAATACTGTTCTATTTACATTACGAAAGAAAGCAGTCATAAATGATAGAAGCATTTCAAAATATAAATAAGGCATTCGAGAGTAAGGTCCGGCTAGGAATTATGGCTGTTCTGATGGTCAATGAGGAAGCTGATTTCAATTTTCTGAAAGAACAACTCTCACTGACAGACGGCAATCTGGCCAGCCACACCCGTGCGCTGGAAGAACTCGGCTACATCGAATGCAGCAAAGGCTTTGTAGGACGAAAACCGCGAACTGTTTTCCGGGCCACAAAGCAAGGCAGAGAAGCCTTCAAATCTCATATTGAAGCCCTGGAGAATTTTCTAAAGTCAACATAATAATTCACTAAACACTATTATCTTATGGACGGTTTCAATGAAAAATCAACTGAGCAAGTGCAGGAACAACAACCGCTGGGATGCCTCCGCCGCTTCTCTAAAACAATCAAGGTCATCATTATCGGAGGATTAATCATTCTTCTGATGATACCGATGTTCATGATCGAAGATCTTATTTCCGAGCGGGGACGTACGCAGGAAGAAGCTATTAATGAAGTAAGCGAGAAATGGAGCCTTGCCCAAACCATTACCGGTCCCTATCTGAATATCCAGTATCCGGTAACGACAGAGAACAACGGGGAAAAGAAGGTATCAATCAAGGACCTTTTCTTGTTTCCGGACGAACTTCTGGTCAATGGACAATTGAAAACCGAAATACTCAAAAGAAGTATTTATGAAGTGAACGTGTATCAGTCGGAACTGACTTTGAAAGGTTTATTCAGTCCCGAAGAGCTGATAAAAAGCAGGGTGGATATGGAACAACTACAATTTGACAGAGCTGCCATCTGCCTGAACCTGACGGATATGCGGGGCATCAGCGAGCAGATCAGTATCACGCTGGGAGATTCTGTTTACGTCTTTGAACCGGGAATGGATAACAGAGGGATAGGCGCTACGGGAGTACACGCCATTACCGACTTATCCGATCTGAAGAAGAACAAGAAACTGCCTTATGAGATTAAAATCAAGCTGAAAGGTTCGCAGTCCATCAACTTTATCCCATTGGGTAAAACGACCCGTGTTGATTTGAAAGCCAACTGGAATACTCCAAGTTTTACAGGAAACTACTTGCCCAACAACCGCGAGATTACAGAAAAAGAATTCTCGGCACAATGGCAGGTACTGAATCTGAACCGCAACTATTCGCAGGTTCTGGTGAATTACAACAATACCAATATCAAGGATATTGAGAACTCCAGTTTCGGCGTCAACTTCAAAATACCGGTAGAGCAGTATCAACAGTCCATGCGTTCAGCCAAATATGCTATTCTGATTATTCTGCTGACGTTCGGTGTCATTTTCTTCACTGAAATCATGAATAAAACCCGTATTCATGCGTTACAGTATTTGCTGGTAGGTTTAGCACTCTGCCTGTTCTATAGTCTGCTGCTCTCCTTCTCCGAACATATCGGCTTTAATCCTGCTTATTTGTTATCTGCGGCACTGACTATTATATTAGTTGGCGGATATATGTTGGGAATCACCAAAAAGAAGAAACCGTCATTGATCATGTCCGGACTATTAAGTGTACTCTACCTTTATATCTTCGTTTTGATTCAACTGGAAACCTTTGCATTATTAGCAGGCAGTCTGGGACTATTTATCATTTTGGCAATGGTAATGTATTTCTCCAAGAAGATAGACTGGTTCAATGAGTAAAATTAATTATGGTGTAATAATTACCATGATTGAAAATAGTGTCACTATCCGCTCGTTATAGTGACACTATCACAGAGACATAGTGACACTATCGTGACGGGATAGTGTCACTATATTTAAGCCGTTAATACAACCATCCTATCAGGAACCGGCACAAGACGTCACCACCAATAATTCCTATAAGTGCGACTGTCCATAACTTCCATTGTTTCAAGTTACAAGACACTTTCAAGGCATTAAACATCCAAATCAAAGTAAGTATCAGAAACGGCAATCCAACAGTGTAAGAATCATTGCCAGGATAAAATAAGGCTGTGCCAGCATTTCTTCGGGAGACATATTCATGTTCATTTGTGACATCATCCGCATGGCCGGCAACAGGCTGATCAGATTCATTCCAAGCAACGGCAGCTGAGCAAACAAAACAGTACCCAGTACATCTATCACACGAATGCGGGAATGAGACAGAAAAAGACCTCCCAGATAAAAGAGCAGTGCAGGAATCAGCCACACAATCAGATGTTCCGCCAGATAACACCACCAAGCCGGATTGGGGGCCGGTCCAAAATGAAGCAAACCATGATAATGATAACCCGATATCCAACACAATAAGGTAGATACTATTAAGCCCAGAAAGCCCCATATCAACGCTTGACCACCTGCAATCCGAATAAACGGATTCACTATTAATTTTACTTTGTTTTTCATCACATATCCATTTTAGTTAGTTTATCTATTATATCGTCCAACATATTTCGAACTGTAGGGTAGCTGACTCCTATGTTCTTCGCCATATCTTTCAAACTGCCGCTTGACTTTACAAAATCAAGAACAAATTGCTGCTCTTTCTCCGACAGGCGCGCCAGTAAAGGCAATTCAAAATTGCCACAAACTTCCGTATTGCATTCTTCACAAAACAACCGTCCTACTTTCAATGGAGCATCACAGGATGGACATTGCAATGGTAACCGTTTCTTTACTTCATTCATATCATCTTCATTTATGATGCAAAAGTAGAGATAAATTCGAATAAAACAAACGATCACATCAATAATATTAATATAGAATTTAATTTTATTCATTATTGATTTAAT
>OKHY01000535.1_pt1 | contig 10633 bp, 10 predicted proteins | sample 1611821 | NCBI WGS metagenome assembly OKHY01 (sample SAMN04436773, study PRJEB24849) | human gut metagenome | biome: human gut; feature: NICU; material: stool | host: Homo sapiens | place: USA: Saint Louis, MO | collected 2011-04-29
TAAGCGAAACCGCGAAGTTCGGGAATCAGGCAAAAGAGCTGCAGACAGGTTGTTACACTGCAACTTTTATGTAAATGGACACCCGGAATGAAATTCATGTTTATTCCATCCGGACGTGACATGTTCCTCCCTACCCTTTTGGTGTATGAGACAGAAAAAGGGGCAGACAACAGCGTTCTGAAACACAAGATTCTTACTTTCGCCGGATATGAAGAAAAATCTCAAGAACTATCAAATGACATGAGCTATTCCACTCGACTCATCTTCGAATGTGACGGAGAAAAATATTATTATGAGATTAAAAATACACGTCCGGATGAAATTTGCGAAAAGAATCCCCGTGCCTATATCAACGGATTAGTTAATCTGAAAGACGTAGACACGGCAAAAGAATTGCTGACAGGCAGAAAGATATATGTTCAGTCCGATATGGCACGGGTGGACGACGCCAATAGTTACTCCGGATATCGGAAAGTGTCTATTCCGGTCAACACCGAAGCAACCATTACCGCCATAGGAGTTGGCAGTCAGTCATATCCCGTGAAAATCATATTTCAAGATTCGCAGGGACATTCCTATTATCTGGAAGTAGCTCTTTCCCGCACTAATTCCGGTATGGACGTGAGCGATTTCCAAGCTGAAAAGAAAATGAGATATTTTCCCAACGCCATCAGTTTCAGTAGCAAAAAGTCCGGAAATCTGGAAACCTTGAAAGACAAATATATTGATCTGACCGTCTATCCGAAACGGACATTGGCTGTAAAAAGAGTCTTCAGCCTTGAAAACAAGCAAATGGAAAACCGCATACATTTGCCTCGCTACACTGTTTTGAAAATAAAAGAAATAAAAATCTCCGGTCCGGGAAGTCTGGTTATCCTCTCACTGGAGGATTGGCATGGATCACTTTATGAAACAGAGGTTGATTTGAAATATGATGTTATCGTCAAAAACGAGAATTATATTGAAGACCTTTTCGGATTTGGAGACATCCATCAGAAGTATCCGGCTATCACAGATAAACATTGGGCAATCATCGCACGGGGTGATTTGGAAGAAGGTATGAACACCGACGAATGTCGTCTGTCAATAGGTGATCCTGTAGAAATACAGTTAAAAAAAGACAGTCGTTTCGAAACTTGGTTCTACAACGGAAAAACGCTGGAATTTGAGAGTGGCATCTTGCAACGTTTCAAATAAAAAGGAGTAGCGACGCGGTGATTATCTGAAAATAATCACGTATATTTGCCAAGCTAACAATTCTAAAATCTTAATTTTTGATTTATAATTTATTAATTAAAAGAAATGGGTAGAGTTCTTATTATCGGTGCAGGCGGTGTTGGTACTGTCGTAGCACACAAAGTGGCACAAAATGCCGATGTATTCACAGACATCATGATTGCCAGCCGTACAAAGGAGAAATGCGATAATATCGTCAAAGCTATAGGCAATCCCAATATAAAAACCGCCAAAGTGGATGCGGATAATGTAGATGAACTGGTAGCTTTATTCAATGACTTTAAGCCGGAAATGGTAATCAACGTTGCTCTTCCTTATCAGGATCTTACCATTATGGAAGCCTGTCTGAAGGCGGGTGTCAACTACCTGGATACAGCCAACTATGAGCCGAAAGATGAAGCTCATTTTGAATACAGCTGGCAATGGGCTTACCACGACCGTTTCAAGGAAGCAGGTCTGACTGCCATTCTTGGTTGCGGTTTTGATCCGGGAGTCAGTGGAATCTACACAGCCTATGCAGCCAAACATTATTTCGACGAAATCCAATATCTGGATATCGTAGACTGTAATGCAGGAAATCATCATAAAGCATTTGCCACCAACTTTAATCCGGAAATCAATATCCGCGAAATTACTCAGAACGGACGTTATTACGAGAATGGTCAATGGGTGACAACCGGTCCGCTGGAAATCCACAAAGATCTGACTTATCCTAATATTGGTCCACGTGATTCCTATCTTCTTTATCATGAAGAACTAGAATCGTTGGTCAAGCATTTCCCGACTATCAAGCGTGCCCGTTTCTGGATGACTTTCGGACAAGAATATCTGACTCACTTACGCGTGATTCAGAATATCGGCATGGCCCGTATCGATGAAGTTGATTATAACGGAACTAAAATCGTACCATTACAATTCTTGAAAGCAGTATTGCCTAACCCACAGGATTTAGGTGAGAACTATGAAGGTGAAACCTCTATCGGTTGCCGTATCCGTGGCATCAAAGACGGAAAAGAACGTACTTACTATGTCTACAACAACTGCAGCCATCAGGAAGCTTACAAGGAAACAGGTATGCAGGGAGTCAGCTACACCACCGGTGTTCCGGCTATGATCGGTGCCATGATGTTCTTCAAAGGCGAATGGCAACGTCCGGGTGTAAACAATGTAGAAGAATTTAATCCGGATCCGTTCATGGAACAGCTCAATAAGCAGGGACTGCCTTGGCATGAAGTGTTTGATAAAGACCTAGAACTATAATAGAACGAATCAGAATGAAGAATATAGGAGATAAAGCACCGGAAGTATTAGGCATCAATGAAAAAGGTGAAGAGATCCGACTGAGTGCTTATAAAGGAAAAAAGATAGTACTGTATTTCTATCCGAAAGACAGTACATCGGGGTGCACGGCACAGGCATGCAGTCTGCGTGACAACTATTCCGAACTGCGCAAAGCCGGTTACGAAGTAATCGGTGTCAGCGTAGACAGCGAGAAGTCGCACCAAAAATTCATCGATAAGAATAATCTTCCTTTTACACTGATAGCCGATACGGACAAAAAGTTGGTAGAAGAATTTGGTGTATGGGGAGAGAAAAAGTTGTATGGACGTGCCTATATGGGAACCTTCCGCACTACTTTCCTGATCAATGAAGAAGGAATCATAGAACGGATTATCACTCCCAAAGAAGTGAAAACCAAAGAGCATGCCTCACAGATTTTAAATCAATAAATCCATTAATTATAAGAATAAGGTATGGCAAAGAAAGACGAACTTAATTTTGAAACAGATAATAAAATGGCATCAAGCGAAAAACTGAAAGCCTTACAGGCTACCATGGAAAAGATAGAAAAGAACTTCGGTAAAGGTTCTATCATGAAAATGGGTGATGATAGTGTTGAACAAGTGGAAGTGATTCCTACCGGCTCCATTGCTTTAAACGTGGCACTTGGCGTAGGAGGATATCCTAGGGGAAGAATCATCGAAATCTATGGTCCGGAATCTTCCGGTAAAACGACTCTGGCTATTCACGCCATTGCCGAAGCACAAAAAGCCGGTGGTATCGCCGCTTTTATTGATGCCGAACATGCCTTCGACCGTTTTTATGCAGCGAAATTAGGCGTGGATGTAGACAATCTCTGGATTTCTCAACCGGACAACGGAGAGCAGGCCTTGGAAATAGCCGAACAGTTAATCCGTTCTTCCGCTATTGATATTATTGTTATTGACTCCGTAGCAGCATTAACTCCGAAAGCAGAAATTGAAGGCGACATGGGTGACAATAAGGTAGGTTTGCAGGCACGTCTGATGTCACAGGCTTTGCGTAAATTGACCGGTACAGTCAGCAAAACACGTACAACTTGTATCTTTATCAACCAGCTCCGTGAAAAGATTGGCGTCATGTTCGGTAATCCGGAAACAACGACAGGTGGTAACGCATTGAAGTTCTATGCTTCTGTACGTATAGATATCCGTGGCAGCCAGCCAATCAAAGACGGTGAAGAAGTTCTTGGTAAACTGACTAAGGTGAAAGTGGTGAAGAACAAAGTAGCACCTCCTTTCCGCAAAGCAGAATTTGATATCATGTTTGGTGAAGGTATTTCTCACTCCGGAGAAATCATCGATTTGGGCGCAGAACTGGGAATCATCAAAAAGAGCGGTTCATGGTATAGCTACAATGACACTAAACTGGGTCAAGGACGTGATGCAGCCAAGGTATGTATCAAAGATAATCCCGAACTTGCTGAAGAATTAGAAGGATTGATCTTCGAAGCCTTGAATAAAAAATAAGTTGTCTCAACCGATTCAACTATAAATAATATAAGCTGTCTCATTCGATGTTTTGAGACAGCTTATTTTTAGCTTAAACATAAGAAATGTCCCCCATCTGAATCCTCGCAGTACAATTCAGATGGGGGACATTTCTTTCACTTTTTACACGAAATAGATATAGGCTAATGTACTTAAACTTATGACCACCCATAACAAAACGCCTTGGATCAAAGGTTTGACACCGACAGATCTTAGAACATCCAAAGAAAGGGAAGCACCTATAAAAAACATGGTAATAGTCAATGTCTTGCGTGCAATTCCATTGATGGCGGCACCTAACTGCGGCACGCCATTCAGCAAATATGTATTCGCAATCATAGCTAGAATAAAGAAGAAAATAAACCAGGGAATACTTATCTTCTGACCTTTACTTTTAAATATAAAAGAAGTGGCGAATGCCATTGGTATGATCCAAAGAGCACGAGTCAACTTGATAGTTGTAGCAACCTTCAGTGCTTCTTCACCATAAGCAGCACCTGCTCCCACCACAGAACTGGTATCATGAATAGCAATGGCAGCCCATGTGCCAAACTGATGTTCGGTCATATCCAAAGCATGTCCGATAGCCGGAAAGATAAAAAGCGCAATAGCATTCAGAATAAAGATCGTTCCCAATGCCACAGACATTTCACTGTCTTTAGCTCTCAGCACCGGCCCTATTGCCGCAATAGCACTACCACCACAGATAGCAGTTCCCGAACTAATCAGATAGGAAGTATTTCTGTCTATCTTGAAGATTTTACGACCAATAAACCAGCCGATGAGCAACGTGCCTACCACAGAAATAACAGTAAACTCCATCCCTTCTTTACCGGATGCCAAAGCCGACTGAAGATTCATACCGAATCCCAATCCTACTACAGAATATTGCAGCAAATATTTAGATGTCTTTTTATTGAATTTGGGATGTGCCTGTCCGCAGGTTAATGCGAAACAAAGCTACCGGAGGAGTCACCCATGCGGACCATGCTTGTAAACCAGGAATATAATCTAAAAATAAGAAAAAAGTTAAAGTAGAAAGTATTGCAACGTAAATTGTCTTGTTGTTGGTTTGCAACGTTTTTGTAGCGCTTGAAATCATTTTTTTATCTTTTTATAATTTTGCGGGTGCAAAGGTACGGCAAACAATCAAGACAACCCAATTGTTTCTAATTATGTATTATAACTTTTTGTTATAGCCACTTCTCTTATTGTTACATTATGCTCCTACGATGTCCTTTCCAAATGGTGATAATGCTAACGCAGCCAACTTAAAGTGCTGCAAACCAAAGGGTATCCCAATGATGGTGATACATAGGACAGCTCCAAAAACCAGATGTGACAAACAAATCCAAATACCACCCAAAAATATCCATAAAACATTCATCAGTATATAAAGGCATCCGCTTGAACGCCCACCACTCCTTACTTCTTTTCCAAAAGGCCACAAAGCAAGTCCTGCCAACTTCAATGTTTGCATACCGAAAGGTATACCTACAATTGTAAGCATCATCAATATACTTGAGATTAAATACTCCACTGCCGTAAAAATACCGCCAAGCAATAACCATAACAAATTCATTAAACAGCCCATAAGTATCAGTTCTAATATTTATTTAGTATTTTCTTTGTTGTCTCATCCAGCCTGCCTTGAAAATACAGATCAATTACCTTTTGAAATAAATCATCAGAAGCAACTTCATTAAAAAGTGTCATACACGACAGCACTTTCATTGCGTCCAATCCTCCGAATACATCTACCGCAGTCTTACCTTTCAGTTGCAAAAATACTGTTGTTATTTCACGGAGTCTCACTCCCAAAATGGGATGAGCAAGATATGCTTCGGCCTCCTCTTTACCACAAATTCCATAATACTGAGAATTATAGCTCATTCCCAGTCCTTTTAACTGAGGAAATATGTACCAAATCCAATGAGAATATTTTTTCCCATTTTTCACTTCTGCAAGTGCTTGGTTATAAACACCTTGCTGGGCATCTAGAAAACGCTGTAATTTATAATCTACCATATATATCTTCTCATACCACATTCTTGATGTATACAAAGATATGTGTATTTTGCATATAATTGATAGATTATTCTAAAAAAGAACACGAATCAATCCTTTAGCAATCTAAAGATATCTTTGGATTACTAAAGGATTAATGGAAGAAATGTAATTCTGAAATAAAATTACTCTTTAACAGGTCTAATTGCCATTTTAATCATACTTGCATTCCAACTAGCATTATAATAATAACTTGTAGAATTATAATAGAAAACATAGCCAAAACGTCCATAAGTATCACCGTAAGATTCTCCAACCCAATAATAACCACTATTCTCGTCCACTAGCTGTGTAGCTCCTGCCGGTCCACTTGCCGGAAGCATATAACCCGTAGAGGGTAAAAAGATGCTATTTCCGTTACTACCTGTTACTTTCATACCACTGACTCCGTTTATTGTTGCTCTTGTCCATGTACATTTCTTAATCAAATCTATTTGCTCAGCCTTATTGGGCAATCTCCATGAGCCTCCCCACATTGCACGTGCTATGTCATATTTGCTTCCACAGATATTATCAATATTAGGAGCCTGATAATCAGGCATAACTCCTACATTATCAACATCTCCCCATAGAAAATAGCCACCTTTCTCCGAAGATGTTATTGCTCCCAAATTAAATGAAGCCCACCTCACACTAAGTCCTAAATTTACAGCTTTATAAAGTGATTGTTCTCCCAAAGGAATAACTATTTCTGTTCCATCTTTGAGTATTAATCTGAGTTCATCTTCCGTTGCCTCTACAGATTCAAAAAATGAATCACCATCCATTCCAGAAGCTTTAACTGCCTTCCCGTATTCGTCAAGCAATTTGGAATAAGTATAACCTTTATCATAGCTTATGATCCAATATCCATCAGAGTCTACTTTCAATAGTGGCGTGATAGCATCCGTTCCTGATGCAGGAATCTTGTTTCCATCACTATCATTAAGCCATGTTGTTTCACCATTAATAGTTTGTACCCAATAGTATCTACCGTTATAATAACGGACATTGATTACGGGAGCATCTTTTCCATTAATCCCATCTTTTCCATCTGAAACCGTGATATGCGAACCATCTGAAAATGTGAGTGTATAGCCATCTCCCAATGTAGTAACATTGGTTAGATATAACCTATTTTGAAGTGCCCCTACTAAAGCACTAATCGATGTGATATCATTATTCAATGCTTTCAATTGGTTCTCAATAGAGGTCACTCTGTCATCTAAAGAATTAACTCTATCCCATAATTCGCTGTCATCGTATTCGTTACACGCAGTTGTGCACATTAATAACAGCACAAACTGATAAATAAATCTAAATGTTTTCATTTTTTTATTTTTAATCCAAACTTAGAATCGAAGATTTCGACTATCTGATTTTTATGAGTATATTTTATCTATTATCCAAATACTTATTTGCCGTTTTAGTCTATTGTGCAGCAATACTTACCTTAAAATATCCATCAGGGAAATTCTGTATGTAATCCCCACTAAAGTAGAACTGCACATATGCTACATCTCCTGAGCCAACATATCTCAACATAGGATCATAAATTTGACCAGTTCCTGTAAGTGATAATGTTCCACTACCGGTAAGCTTATAATTTGAATCATACACCTCATAACGCAATCGCTTGCTATAGTTTACATCATTAAAACTACCAAGATACTCTAAATTTATATGCATATAGGTGGATTTCCTATTGAACTTGAACACATCCACATCTCTAGTAGAAGACAATGAGAATTTCATTGACTGCCCATCCTTGATGGTGTTTGCGTTAGAGAAATTATTGTTATACTCACTCTCTATATATTCTGGTATTACATTTACATAGACTCTCTCATTTCCGCTACTTAAACGTGTTATGTATCCTGTTGGTTTAATTCCAACTATACCTGTTTTCAATCCTGTAGCAGTCCCATCTGCATCAATAGAAATTACTGATGGTTCAGAAACAACATTTACAGGTTCATAGAATACAAAATCACTCAGATTGCCAAAAATATTCAACACAGAACTACCTTGCTTAGAAGTATAGCTGATTTTCTGAGATTCTCCTACGGCCAAAGTTAACATAGGATAAATAGAGTAAGTCTCACCTGTATTACTCCAAGAGAAATCAGATATTCGAGAATGAACAGTATATTCTTTAGATACTCCACTATTTTTATCTTTAACAACAACATTTGCTTCTCCATAACCTACAATTTTAACAGTTGCATTGCCACCACTACCACTGACTGTCAAGACTCTGATATCAGAAGAACTCCATTCATAATCCGTTACAGCATCACTTGGTTTACAAGTGACAAAAAAGTTATAACTATCACCTACATAAGCATATAATGTTCCATTGAACAGTATATCAAGAGCAGTAACTTTCACTACCGTTGCCTGTATGACGGTTACTGTTTCCGTCTTCTTTCCATCCGAAGAAGTAAAAGTTATCTTGCCAGTACGGCTCTTACCTGTCGTATTGGACATTATATTAAATTTCTTCATACTGTTTGATATAGAGCGTGTAGGTATTTCTGTAATCCAATCATTAGAAATTGACACACCATAGTCGATATTACTCTTCAGTTGAACGTTAATGCTTGTAGTATTCCCATCAATATTATAAGAAGACTGAGTAAGTACAAGAATTGCGCCACCACTCTGATAAACCTTCAGAGTATCACTGATGTCGTTGTATTTGAAATAGATTTCACCTTCACGCTTATCATATTCATCACTGCTTGCTACAGAAAATGCAGATGTTGTTTTTGATAATCCACGATGAACATTAACTGAAGAGTTAGCCCTACTAATCCAGCTGTTGCATGAAGGAGGAATTTCAATAGAGTACTCAACATTACTATTAACATCAACAAAAAATGTTCCACCATTTTGGGGGACTTCAACCTTGTTGTTTGAAAGCAGTATAGCATCCTTCTGATTTTGCTTAATGGAAACACTTTCTTTCTTGTTTCCGTTGGCATCTTTGAATACTATAACAGCCTCACGGTCAGCATATGTGTTATTTGCACTTATCTCATAGACAAGAGTATGGCTTGAAACTGCACGAGATAAATTTGCAGATTGAATCCAATCAACATTAGGCATATCTATTTCATATTCAAAGTTGCTGCTGATGTCAATTGATGCCCGTCCACCATCACAGCCAAAAGTATATTCATTTTGAGAAAGAATAAGAATAGCAGAACCCGTCTGATACACCTTTACTGTTTCATCCGATTCGCCGGAAGTGATAATGATTTCTCCTTCACGTTTATCATATTCTTCACTTGGGGATATTGCAAAAGAATAAAAGCTAGTAGACAAGCCACGTGTACGTTCAGAAATAACTGGTTCAATCCAAGTCCTGCTATTTTCAGCAACAGTCACATTATAATCAATATTTGACTTTACCTGTAAATTAATAATTCCCCCATCTTTATCAACCTCAAATCGATTCGATGTCAATGTTAAAGCATCTTTTTGTTTCTGATTGATCATGATGCTTTTAGTTAATTCATCAACACTGAGCTTTAAAACAACATTCCTGTCATCATATCCAGTATTACTAGCCACCACAATAGTTAATGTGACATTTCCAGCTTTACCACTCGAAGGAGACACTGTACACCAATTATCCCCATTCTGCGTCTCGGCAAGGGAAACTGACCAGTCCTTGTTAGTGGAAAAAGAAATTGTAGCCCGTTCACCTTCTGATGAGACATTGATTCCTTGACTAAAAATTGTCTCACATTCAGATGTAGGTACGATTTCTGTTTCTACTCTAACTTCATTCTTTTCGTTCTCTTCACCGCATGAAAACAAAAAGACAAGACATAAACACATTAATAATAATGTTATTCGACTAATTTTAAATTTACGGTTCATATTATATTACTTTAAAATAAACTCTGCTGATGAGATTCCATATCTTTCTCCAGTTTCTGATAATAAATCTCATTAATAGAATCAAATCCTAAACGCAATCCAACTAAGTATACTGCTAGTTTGTACTCCTTTTCATATAGCCTCTTAAAACTATTTCTACAATAATCTTTCATTAATGATTGATAATTTGGCAATGAAAACAAATTTAATAAGTAAAAATAAATAGGTATCAAAATATATTGTCGTATACCTTTCCGTGTACATTTCTCAATATATCTCTCTGCACATTTATTGTTCTTTAATTCACATACTATATATTCAAAATCATATCTACTCTGTCGATCAATTAGATTCAAAACTTTTAAAATCTCTGTTTTCGGCATAGTAAGATATTCTTTTTTAAAAGTATAGTTAACAAAAACATGAACCGAATCATAAAAATATCCTAGGCAATTACTGGGATATGGCTCGTGACGTTCATACATTAATAAATATTGCCAAATTGAGCTATTCTCATCCAAATTTTCTTTTTGAAATCGATAATTTGTGACCTTAATAATCAAATCCTCATCATCTAAATCCTTTAAAGGTTTTTCTACTTTAATACCCAAAATCTCTAAACAAGCAGATGCACCTTTGCACATATTTTC